>Ga0247608_10000782_pt1 | contig 48778 bp, 36 predicted proteins | sample 176DNAGHGlowgp2_FD_193490 | JGI IMG/M metagenome (GOLD analysis project Ga0247608, IMG submission 193490) | Sheep rumen microbial communities from Palmerston North, Manawatu-Wanganui, New Zealand - 1766 DNA GHGlow gp2 | ecosystem: Host-associated > Mammals > Digestive system > Stomach > Rumen ...
TTTTTAATGTGGCTACCGCCACATTTATTACAAATTTTATTTACCATAAATAAAAATTAGCAGATAAACTTAATTATCTACTAATCTTTCTACTTATTTTAGCCACACATTTTTGCCTATTAACCCACATATTACTAATATCGAAAAAGGTTAGCTATTACAGCTAACCTTGTTTTTTTAGTGGCTAATTTAAATTCTCATCCAAAGACTTTGATGGCTTCAATGCCCTCAATAGTCAAGGCAGCAGGCTCCCAATCATCAGGTTTGAAAAACTCAAAGTTAAAGGTTGCTACTCCCACATGACAGATTTTTCCGACAAAATCCTTTGGCCCCATTGAACCATCAGGGATATCGGAATAATCATAGGTAAGTTCAATCATCTTGCCAGAAATTTCTTCCAGCATCCAATGTTTTTCATCACTGGACATTTGTTTAAATTCTCTTCCCATAACTTATTATTTTTGTGTTTTTATTCTTAATATATAACTTCAACATTATTATAACAAATAAAATCATAAAGTCAACCTCTAGATTTCCAAACACATATTTTCTCCATCCACATCAATAAATTCAAGTCTATAAGCAGTCAATTGCATAGGCTCCTTATTTTCATTTCCATACAAATAATCTCACAAAATTGGTAAACCATGATTGGATAGATGATAACGGATCTGATGAGTACGACCAGTCAAAATTTCCAAATTCAAATGTACTAAATCTCAATCAACTTTGAAATCTAATATTTTGGTCACTCACATCTTCACTATACAATTTGGTACTTTTGGTACTACATTTTCTCTGATATAGTATGGCAAATTATCTTTTATTTTTTCCAAAAATGCATCTCCTAATGCCGTGATTTCACTAGTAGCTCTATAAAATTTCCTAAATTTTATATCTTTTTCTACTAGTTCCACATCATCACTCTCAGATACCAATCCACTTTTTTGCTGAAATAATTCTTTGAAATATGCTAATCATTTTTCAGTCTTTGCAATTATCATAAGTCCATCTGTATCTTTGTCCAATCTATGTACAAGTCCAGCTCTGATAAAATTTCAAACAGTGGGCAAATCCTTGTATTTATGATACAAAAATCCTACTACTGATGGCTGACTGACATCCCAGATACTATTTGGATGAGACAAAACTCATTTTGGCTTGTTTATCACGAGATAATCAGTTTTCTCCAATACAATAGGGATATCAATATTTGGAGTTTCATCCAAAATAATTGGAGAAAGATATCTAGATAAATCATCAATTTCCACGATATCATTATTTTTCAATTTATAGGATTTTTTGATTACCTTATCATTTACTTTGATTCATCATCTGGAAATTATGTGCTGAAAAAAATTCCTCGAATAATCAAATTGAGAAACCAATCGAGCATCAATTCTATCAGAGTTTCATATATATTTTAACTTTTCCATCAAATTACTTTTTATTATTAATTCACGAGTTATTATAAAAATACAAAAACAAAAAACAATAGCTCGCTCTTGAAACCAGAAAAAAAATTGATATATAATAATTATAATAGGTATTTTATCATTTCAAAATAAAAAAATGACATTACGTGAAGAACGAGAACAACGTGGTTTAGTTTACCAGTTCAGTGACGAAGCACTTTTTGATTTATACGACAAATGAGGACAAAAATTTTATATCTGATTTGATCCAAGTGCAGATAGTCTACAGATATGAAATATGTTTTCAGTGATGGCTGCCATACATTTGATGAAATATGGAAATAAATGCTATTTTTTGGTATGATGAGCTACAGGTAGGATCTGAGACCCTAGTGGAAAAAATGCAGAGAGAAATTACCTATCACCAGAACAACTTGAGCACAACCAAAATAAAATTTACTGACAACTCAAAAATTTTTTGGAAAATATCAATCAAAATTATGATATCAAATTTGACTACGAGATGGTAAACAATTATGACTTCATCAAAGATATGTCATATTTAGACTTTCTGAAAGAAGTTTGAAAATATATCACAGTGAATTACATGATTGCCAAAGAATCCATCAAAAAAAGAGTAGAAGATCCTGAACTTTCCATCACATATGCAGAGATGAGTTATATGCTCATCCAATGATTTGATTTCTTATCATTGTACGAAAAATATGGAGTCAGATTGGAATTAGGATGATCAGATCAATGGTGAAATGTGACTACCTGAATGGATCTAATATCCAAAAAATTATGAGAAGATGCTGAAAAAGCATATTGTCTGACTATACCTATCATTACAGATGCAAATTGAAAAAAATATGGTAAATCAGAATGAAATGCTGTCTGGGTTGATAGAGCTAAAAATAGCCCATATTATGTATACCAATTCTTTTTAAATTCAGATGATAGTCTCATAGAAAGACTTTTGAAAGTATTTTCGCTCAAATCATTAGAAGAAATCGATGCTATAGTAAAAAAGCACAACGAAGCTCCAGAATTGAGATATGGACAAAAAGAATTAGCCACATGGGTGATAGAAGTATTATTTGGAAAAGATGCAGTGAAAGAAGTAGAAAAAATCACAGAAATCCTCTTTGCAAACGAGAATAAAATGGAACTAATCAAAAATTTGGATCAAAATGAGATACAAGCACTCAGAGAAGCTACAAATTGAATAGAATTACAATGAGATGAATTTAGGATATTGGACTTATGTACACAATCTGGTTTGACAGAATCAAATGGAGAAGCAAAAAAGATGATACAATCATGAGCAATTTACTGTAATGAAGAAAAAATATCAGACATACAAAAGATAGTATCAAAATCTGACACTGTAAATTGAGTCCTACTCCTCAGAAAAGGTAAAAAAGTAAACAAAGCAATCGTCATAAAATAGACTCCAAACTATCCCAAAAAAAATCCCTCAATTGAGGGATTTTTTTATATTTAAAATAAACTGTCTCTAAAACCGAAATTATTCTTGTGTAGTATCTACACTTTCTCCACTAGAAGTCGATGTAGTAGCCTCTACAGTCTCTTCTTTTGGAGTCTCAGCAGGCTGTGGTTGTTCTGCTGCAGGTGCCTCATATCATGGGATAAATGTCGTGATATCCAAGGTATCATTCAAAGCATTTCCATATGAATCTTTAGCTGATATGTTTACTACTCATGGTGTAGTCATATAAAATTCTGCATAATTTTTCTTGAATGTATTTATAGTCTTTCCATTTTGTGAGATAGTACCTCATTCTACTCCAGACAAATCATCATTGATTACTATCACCACTCTATACTTATTTCACTCTTTCACTACATATGTCTTGTCTTTCATCACTGTAGGTGCTGTGGTATCTGCTTTCACGATAGAGACATTCATTGATACTCTATTTGAAAATCATTCTTTATCCAATGCGGTCAACACCAATTCTCATGCACCTGATACATCTCACAAATTTGAAGATATCACATCTGTCAAATCAGTAGACTTTCCATTATAATCTACAGATCAAATCACTTTATCATTGATACTTACTGTCACTCTCTTAATTCAACTCTTGGATTTTACATTAAACCATACCATAGGTTTGTTTGATATTTTTTGTCATGCCTTGAGATTATTTATCGTGATCACTATATCTTCACTAATTTGAGGACTCATTCATTCACAATAATCCTGTGGCATCTCTATCAATACATTTGGATATGTAAATGTCACTTTTCCAGAGAATCCAGATTCTCAATACAATCATCCACTACTAGCCCACATCCAATATGATTTAATTTCTTCCAAATCATAATCTCATGGCATAAATGTAGTAGGAGTAAATATATATCATTGTTTTAAGTCATCGGCTGCAGTATATGGACTTGCCAATCCATTACAAGAAGCATCATACTCTACTGTAGACATTCATGCATCTGCCTCTCATGGCAATGTAGGCGCATATCACATAGAAGATACTACAAATTCAGATGGTGTACCATTTCATGCTAATTTTCAGGTCAATTTTGAGATACTTACAGTTCACACGTCTACAGCTGTCAGAGATTCATTTGATACATAATTATTTTTGAGCAATGTAGACCAGAAATCTCTCATAGCTTCAGCATTTAAGAATCATCCATATGCATTTTGGTACATTGGAGAACCATCTGCATTTCATCCCCAGAATACTGCTACTCTACTTGGTGTATATGTAGCTAATAATCCATCTCTAGCTCTGTCTCATTTTGGAGTCTTCATATTTGAAGTACCCGTCTTCAATCATAATTTCAATCCATTCACTGTATATGCTCATACCCAATTTGGAGGCATGTTACCTGGTGTAGACAATATATCCCACATTACATATCACACTCAAGCTGGTATGATAGGCTCTCTTGGAGTTACTACTTCTTTTTCATAAATCAAAGATCCGTCACTAGTCCTAATCTCCAATATTGGATTTATCTCTCCTGGTGTAGGATTACTCAAATGAGTATATGCTGCTGCCAACTCTATGATAGGGATTTCTCATGCTCACAATGCCAATGGATATCCATAATCTCATGTTTCAGACAAAGATTTCATTCATATACTTCTCAAGAATGGCAAAGCCACATCCTGTCATCATACAGCTTGAATCATCTTTGCAGCAGGGATATTTCTACTATATGCCAATGCATTTTTTAGAGGTAATATTCACATAAATCTACCATCAGAATCGTTTGGTCTCATTCATCCGATACTAAATGGAATATCGTATATCGGTGTATCCTCTGTCAGAGGTAATGTCATAAATCCTAATGCATAAATCAACGGCTTGATAGAAGATCATACTTGCCTAGGACTCTGCAACATATCATTTTGTCATTCAATCTCTGTATCAAAATAATCATAAGATCATACATATGCCAACACATCTCAATTTATAGAATCCAAATATACCATTGCTTCATTGCTAGCACCGTATTGTTCCAATGATTTTTTGTTGTTTATCAAAGATTGTTCAGCAATTTCTTGGATATCCATATCCAAAGAAGTTTTTACTATCAATCATCCATTTTTCAATGTCTCATCATCATATTGAGCTTCCAATAATTTGATTATCCACATGACAAAATGAGGTGCTTTGATCTCAAATCATGCTGATTTCAATTTGATATCAAATCCATCTATCAATGCTTTTACTAATTCTTCTTCTGTGATATATCCATCATCATACATACGATGCAATACTACATCTTTCCTTCAAGCAGAATATTTCACATCATATTTCGTACCATCTACTGTGATAGAGAAATCAATCAATCCATTTAAATATTTACTAAATGCATTGTAATCTGATTTATTTTTGAAATCAGCCTTGTCCATGATAGATTTAATCTTGCTCATGACCGCATCATGCAATCATTCATCGTCACCGATTATAGAATATGTAGTTCATTCGGAATCTGTGATAGAAAGATTTCATATAGTAGCTGACCTATGAGAATAAGGATTGTAAACAGATGCAGATTTTGGTATAGAAGCCAATATAGCAGACTCCAACACATTTAATTCTGATGCATGCTTATCGAAATAAGTCTGAGCTGCAGCCTCTACTCCAAATGCATTATTTGAAAATTCAACTTTGTTTAGATACAATTCCAATGTTAATTCTTTTTTTGCTTGTTTCATTTCATTAGAAGATAATTTTCATCTTGTATCTTTGACCATATCTTCCAATACTCCATCCAATTGCTTTGTGAGTGTAATCTCTTTCAATTTCCTAATCACTGATCTCTCATTACTAAGCAATAAATTTTTTACCAATTGCTGAGATAGTGTAGATGCTCATTGCAATTTGCTATTTGGATGCAAAACTTTGCTAATTACAGCTCTAATAATACCGATACTATCTACTCCATCGTGCTCCCAATAACGTTGATCCTCCACAGCTACGATAGCATTTATCATATTTTTGTTGATACCAGAATAATCTACATACTCTCTATTTTCAGAGAATAATCTATATAATTCTTTTCCATTCCTATCAGTAATCACTGTAGCTTGAGAAAAAGCAATATTTTTGACCTGATTTATATCAGGCAAACTTCATTTAATCTTAATCTGAAACCATATAAATCATCATAGACAAACTAGACATATCAAAAGTAACACCGCTTTGCAAAATGTCTTAAAAAAAGATCTTTTTTTAGTAGTCTTCTTGTACGAATAGTTTGGTGTAATCGTATGAGCTTTCATTCCTCATTTATAGTTTTGCATAACAAAAATTTTTATACAATAAAACAATCTACAAAAAGTAGCCTAATCATATTATATATAATACCACAAAAAACAAGGAAATTTAACAAATTATTTGTATACTTTTTATTGATAAACAATACCTATGTATAGTTTTTTATAATACGGCGAGAAATTTATTAAAAGCACTGACACACAATTTTATTGCGACTTCGTATTCAATTCACACATCACAAACTATACTAAAACGAGTTTATAGGAGCGAGTCTGTATTCTTATACAAATATGCAAAGGACAACTGAGTGCTAAAATTGTGTGTAAAAGCTCTTTTGGTTACTTTTGGAGCGAAAAAAGCGACTAGAAGGAGTCCCGCAAAGCGGGGAAATCCACCGGAAGTAAAAAAGAAATGGTTAATAAACTAAATAACAAATACTCCCCATACTAAGGGAGAAGATATTTCTTTCCACAATAAGAAAAAAGTCATCCTGATAGAACAAATTTGAATAAAATTTATATGCAACTTTACTTCAAAAAAACAAAAAAGGACTAAACATAGATTTAGTCCTCTATATAATTGAGATATTAATTTTCTAATTAGGCGACCATGGTGTAGATGGCATATAGATATATCATTTGATATTTGAATTACTTAATTTATCCAAACGTCTCTGCACTACAAATTTTTTGGATCCATTCATCTCTTCTACTACCATAGTACCTGCTGATGAATCTATACTAACCACTTTGGCCACATGTCAGGCACTAGAGAAACTTCCACCTCATCTATAATACACTACGATAGATCATACTACAGGAGTCTTTCATACAGAGAAACCAGCAGCCTTTGCATTTTCATACCACTGATTTGCATTTCATCCAAATGGTCTAGCTTGAGTATTTGCATCAATATATGGGAATATTTGTGGTGTAGTAGCAGCCATATACCATGTACAGTGTCATGCATAAAACTTATTATTGATATTTTTATTATATACCCGTGAAGACAATATAGATCACTGAGAATAATCTCATCTAGGACTAGATGAAGAACTAGACACTACAGAAGAACTAGTCTTCGTAATTTTTGGAGTATATGATACAGTCTGTTTTGGTTTGTATACTTCTTTTGGTCTTTCCATCAATCAGACGTCATATGCCGTATTCAACGTAATAGGCAAAAATACCTCCTGTCACTCCTGAAGCATCTCTGTCTCATCCTGAATATAGTTCAACGACATCAAATCATCAATATTCAATGAATATTTGTTTGCAAAGACAAGTATATTTATCTTAGCAGGTATAGTATAAAGTAATCAATTTTCCTCACTCGTAATGATAAGTTTTTGATTTGGCTGGATAGCTCATGCTATACCATTAGTCTTTTTGATTTGAGAAACAGTAGTACCAAATTTAGAAGCGATCTTGGACAATGTATCTCATGGTTGTACTATATAAGTAATCACTCATTGTGTGTCTCCATCTACATCCATAGAAATCATCTCCAAATTGATAGAAGAATCTGTAGACGAATCTGCTGTTTGCGCAAAAGCAAGAGTATTTACATACAATGTATCATTACTCTTCCTAAACCTATCGGCATAACCGACTACGACTACAAATGTCAGAAGTACTAATATAGTAAAAGAAAACTTTATATAACTGAATCATTTATTGCTAAATGTCATATTGTGTGCGATAATAAATGGCGGAGGGGGTGGGATTTGAACCCACGAGCCGAATAATCGGCTAACAGTTTTCAAGACTGCCGCGTTCGACCACTCTGCCACCCCTCCACGATTAAGTAAGATTATACAGAGTATCTACTATTTTGTCGAATGCTATGACACATAGTATAATAATTTCATATCTTATTTCAAGAAATAATATCAATTTCATAAAAAACAGTCTATATAATTGGTGTAATCTATAATTTCAACACATAAAATTCTATCATTATTTTTAATTCTTAATTCTTCTTTTTTAATTATTAATTATTATTTTTCTTGAAAGTACAAAACTTTTCATTATAAGAGAATGAAATTTATTTTTATTCAAAAATTATCATGAATATCACACCTTTCAAGACACAAATGGACAAAGCTTTGCATTATCTAGAAAATGAATTTATGTCTCTCCAACTCGGTAGAGCTTCTACATGACTCGTAGAAAACATCACAGTACACGCAAGTTACGGAGACATGAAAGTCCCTCAAATAGCACACGTAACAATACTAGATCCTCAAACTCTCAAAATCGAACCTCGAGACAAAAAAGAATGCTGAGCAATAGCAAAAGCTATTTTTGATGCTGAATTATGACTTACACCTCAAAATGAATGATCCCATATCTTGATTAAAATACCTGCTCTCACAGAAGAAAGGAGGAATGAAATCAGCAAAAAAGTAAAAAGTATGTGAGAAGAGACCAAAGCAAAAATCAGGATAGTGAGACAAGACGCCATGAAAGCCACAAAAAAATTATTGGAAAACAAAGAAATCTCAGAAAATGAGAATAAAGCTAATGAAGCTAATATCGAAGACGTAGTAAAAGAATTTAATACAAAAATAGACAATTTAGTAAAAGCTAAATCTGAAGAAGTAATGAAAATCTAATTTTATAAAAAAAATCTAATCATGATAAAGACTCTATTTGTACAATTACTTATGAGACCAATTTTCAATGTTTTGATTATATTTTTGGCTCTCTCAAATTGAAATCTATGACTTGCTGTCATCTTGCTGACATTATTGGTGAGATTATGTATGATCAAAGCCACATCTGCAAATCAGCAAATGCAACATGGAATGAATAATTTACAACCAAAATTGGATGAAATCCAAAAAAAATACGAAAATGATCCAAACAAAATGGCTGAAGAGACCATGAAAGCATTCAAAAAAGAATGAAAATGACCATTGAAATGATGTCTAATGGCATTAATTCAATTACCAATATTTTTGTGATTATACTGGACTGTGAGAAAGATGACAGAGTGATCCATCCCAGAAGAATGGTTGTACAGCTTTTTCTATAGTTTTGGAGAAAAATTTGCATCAATACAGGCTATAGACAATTGAAATATCAAAGATGTATTTTTATGAATGAATCTGTTTGAAAATGGTAATATGTGGCTGACTGCTATAGTTGCTGTATTAACTCGATTCCAGATGAAGCTCACAAATCTAGTAAAACCACAAACTCCAAAACAGAAATGACCAAACTGAGAAGAATTACCAGATATGACCAAGATGATGTGATCTATGTGATTCATAATGGCTCTCATGATGTGATCTGTAGTTTATGGATTACCATCTGCTATATGACTCTATCTCTTAGTCACCACATTGTTTAGCGTATGTCAGTATACTATCCAATACAGACAATATATATATGCTGAACGATTAAAATTCAGAAACAAACCACAAATAATAGAAAAAAAATAATTTTCACATGGAAAAGATATTTTACAAAAGCATACTCACTCCACACGAATTTGAAATCCCAAAAATCAAATGATCTAGATTTATTGGAAATGTTTTTCATATAAAAGACAAAGATGAAGCAGAAGAAAAAATAAAAGAAATATCCAATAAATACCACGATGCTACACACAATTGCTATGCTTATACATATGGGACAAACATAAATTTTGACTTATTTGGCCAGCTAAATATTACACCAGTTTATTTCAAATCCAGTGATGACTGAGAACCAAGCAATACTGCCTGAAAGCCAATACTTTCACAAATACAATGACAAGATTTACACAATATACTGATCATAGTCACCAGATACTTTTGAGGGACTTTACTTGGTGTATGATGACTAATCCAAGCTTATTCAGAATGTGCAAAACAGACTATATGAAATGCTCAAATAGTCCTAGTCGAGATGACTCAACAAAAAAAAATTGAATTTGATTATAGCTACATCGCAACTGTCATGAACTTATTGAACAAATACAATGCAAAAATCACAAATGAATCACATGGCTGAAATGCAAATATAATTTTTGAGATAAATAAATGATATATCGATATTTTTTCTAAAGAAATCTTCAATCAATCCAAATGATCTATCATCGTAAAAGACGCATAACAACTATGTAAATTATACAGCAAAAAAAACAAGTAAAAAAAGTCCTCAAAAATTTGCTTTTTTTTAATTTCTGATTAAAATATATATGTATATTTTAAATACATAAACAAAAACAATGAACGAACAAACTACAAATTGACAAAATCCTTTTAACTTAATTGACCAGGATATTGCTGCTCAAGAAAGTAATCAAGTGAATGTCTCCACTGCAGTACAACCTGCAAACGATGTAGCATCTACAGAAAATACTACAGCTACAAATTCAGCAAATAATGAAACTACAGCCCCTGCTACTCCTCAAAAAAAAGATATGTTTGAAGAAATCATATGGAAAGCTGCAAAATTTTTTGCAAAACTGACGTGACAACCTGATCCAGAGACAGGAGCTCCAGCAAATAGCAGTACAACAAATACACAACAACCAGCTACAAATACAGAAAATCCATGAAATACAGAAAATACTACTCCACAAAAAATTGATTTCAATAGCGTAATGTCTGGAGTAACTGGATTTATGGACAAAGTATGACAATCAAAAATCGTATGAAATATGACATGATTTTTGGACAAAGTATGAGACAAAATCGAGGAAAAGACTGGAATAAATTTGGGTACAACTCCTACTACAAAGAATACAGAGAATCAAAATACTACAGAGACTCCAGCTGAAACAGTACAAACTGAAACACCTACAGTTCAAGCCGAGACAACTACTCCTCAAGCTGTAGAGACACAAGCTTCAGTACAGCCGGAGACTCCTACTCAACCAACAGAACCTCAAACACCAGTACAACAATAATATTTCAAATAAACAAAAAATTAGTAGGCGCAATCACACACCTACTAATTTTTTTATTTATATCAACAAAAAAACAATGACTAGCGACTAATGACTAACGACCAAAAATTTTGCTTTGCAAAATTTTTAATACATTCCCATTCATCACATATCTCCTGCTCATGCTCCATGATTACAATTACATTCTGGTTTTGGATTATCTACGATTACTGCATCTGTAGTAAGAAACATCGCTGCAGTACTTACAGCATTTTCCAAAGCTACTCTGATAACTTTGGCAGGATCTATGATACCAGCTTTTACTAAATCTTCAAAATCTCATGTACTAGCATCAAATCATACATTCAAATCTTTGTCTGCTTTTACTTGCTCTACTACTCGGTCTCCTTTGTATCATGCATTATTTGAGATTTGGATTACAGGATACTGGATAGCATCCCTCACAATATCTACAGCTATATTTTCATCTTCATCTTCAAGTTCAAAATTTTCCAATCCTTTTGAAATCTTCAAAAGAGCTGTACCTCCTCATGCCACTATTCACTCTTCTACAGCGGCTCTAGTAGCATTTAGAGCATCTTCTATCTTGTATTTCTTGTTTTTCATCTCCATCTCTGTAGCTGCTCATACTTTGATTACAGCCACTCATCATACTAATTTTGCCAATCTCTCAGCCAATTTTTCTCTATCATAATCTGATTTTGTAGTCTCAATTTGAGATCTAATCAAATCTGCTCTATCATTTATCACATCTGGATTTCATTTTCAATCAACGATGATTGTATTATCTTTTGAGCAAATTACTTTGTCTGCTTTTCCAAGTAATTCAATACTTGCATCTTCCAATTTGTATCCCAATTCTGGAGTAATCAATGTAGCTCAAGTCACTGCTGAGATATCCAGTAGCATTTCTTTTTTCCTATCTCCAAATCATGGTGCTTTGATAGCTACGACATTTAATACTCATCTCATCCTATTTAGTACCAATGAAGCCAATGCCTCTCATTCTACATCATCAGCTATGATTACGATATCTTTCTTTCCTGTAGCTGCCACTGATTCCAAGACATTCATGATATCTTTCATAGAATTAATCTTTTGATCTGTGAGCAATATATATGGCTTATCTACTACAGCTTCCATCCTCTGTGTATCTGTCACAAAATATGGAGAAGTATATCATTGATCAAATTGCATACCTGTCTTCACTTCTTTGGTGAGTCAGATAGAATTTCATTCCTCTACCGTAATAGTACCATCATTTCAGATTTCTTCCATCACATCAGCAATCAAAGCTCCGACTTCCTCATCTTGAGCAGAAATAGTAGCTACCTGCTTGATTTCTTCTTTGTTTTTGATTGGTTTTGCTTGAGCCTGCAAATCTGCAATTACTTTGTCTACAGTCTTGTGTAATCCTCTACCAAGAGCAAAAGGATTTACCCCAGATCTGATAAATCTAAGTCATTCTTTGGACATAGCATGAGCCAATACTACTGTCGTAGTAGTACCATCTCAAGCTTGTTTATTTGTCTTTTCTGCAGCCTCTTTGATCATACTAGCTCAGACATTGTTCATCTTGTCTTCCAATTCAATCTCTTTGGCTACTGTGACTCCATCATTTGTCACTACAGGTGCTCCATATGATTTTTCTAAAACTACATTTCTTCATTTTGGTCACATAGTCACTTTTACAGCATCTGCGACCATTTCCATCCCTTGGAACATCAATTTACGTGCATCATCACTATAATGTATTGTCTTTGACATGTTTAAAATTTTTATGAAATAAAACTTTTAGTCATTAGTCAACAGTCTTCAGTCTACAGCTAGCATATCATCAACTGACGACTGCCGACTAGTGACTGACAACTGCTCCGATTTATCGGAGCTTATTCCTTAGCTAAAATAGAATTATGCTTAATAATCAAGTACTTTTTTCATTCAAATTCTACCTCATCAGGAGAATATGCAGAAAAATAAACAATATCACCTTCTGCTACTTCCATAGGCGATCTTCCTCAATCTTGTAAAATCTGTCACTGTCATACAGCAATTACTTTCCCTTTATTTGGCTTTTCTTTTGAATCTGGTAGAATAATTCCAGATTTAGTAGTACTTTCTTGTTCAATTGGTTCTACCAATACATGATCTTCAATAGGTTTCAACATGATTAAAATTTTTATGAAATAAAAATTTTTAGTCGCTAGTCTCTAGTCGATAGTCTCTAGTCTCACTTTATCAGCTAATATTTAACGACTAGTGACTAATATCTAGCAACTAATTTGATGATTGTGTCACCAAAACCATTTAGGTGCTATTTTTATAATAATAAATTTCCAAATTTCAAGAGAAAAAAAGTTCAGTAAAATTTGACAAAAAAAATCTTTTTGAATATAATTATATTACACTTTAGTAAATAATCAAAAGATGGCTGAAATACAAAATAACTATATAGAATCAAAAGAGAGATCGTATTCTCCAAAAAAATTAAATAAAATTAATGCATCAAATATCAATTTTTCAAGTACAATAAATGTCCTAGACACCATAAATACAGTCATAGAATTTAAACAAAAAACCACTGAAGGATACTTCAACAATATCATTTCATGACAAACAAATTTTGATGCCATCAAAAAGAATGATAGAAAAGAGATACAAGAAAGCATAATTCAATACATAAAAGATCCCGAAAACAAAAATAATATACTTGATAAATATTTACAATATAAAAACAGTACACCTGATTGGATAGGAAAAATTATAGAAGAAACATATACTCAAGAAGAAATCTGAGAATACGAACTAGAACGATATTTCAGCACACATGACATTATTTCACTATGAAAAAAAATAAATGGGGAAAATTGGAATGGATCAAATATAAACCAAAATAATCCAAATATACAAAACATATATAAATGAAAAATCTTCACCTTAAAACAATTTATCATTAAATTTAACGAAATAAACGAAAAAAGGATAAACAACAACTTAAACTATATAAAAAGTATCGATATTCACGAAATAATAGGGAAAAATCTAAATATCACCAAAGATAAATGAATTTTATATATAAACTGAAAAGCAATCTCAGATAATTCTATCATAAAAAATGAAGATTTCATGGACACGATAATGGATAATAATAATATACTAAACTTAGCAAACAAAGCTGAACTAAAAGATATATTGCAGACCCTTTATACCAGACAAGATGACAAAAATCTATACAAAGAAATATACGAAAACACAAAAGAATCAAACGAAAATTATATATTCCATGATAGTGGACTAAATTTCCTAACAGAACCAGAATTAGCAGATGAAGAAACCATATTGAACAATTTCATAAAAAACACAAAACCAAATGAAAGTATCGAAAATGCTAGAGCCAACAACCCAGATTTACCGAAAATCATGACTGAATTAGTAATCAAAGAAACCGACAATCCAGATATAAAACACGAAAAAAGTAGACTCATATATCTATTAAACAATGGATTATTTAGATGATTTTTGATGGCAATAAATTGTCTAAAACCAGGTGGAGTTGATAGTGAAAAAAGTTCTCCTTACCTAAAAGGTGGCGAAGCCTACAATGGATTGCAAAAACATCTAAATCGATACCAGACAGAAAAAGATGAAAACTTTTTTGAATTAATAAACGATATCAATAATTTAAATATAAATTTCAATAGTGACATAATTAAGCATTCAAATCTTCCTGCTAATCTAAGAATTTGACCACACCTAAATAATCCATGGACAAAATGAGATATACAACAAGTAGTAGGTCTTGCAAAATCATTTTTCATACAAAGACTAAAAGATTGAGAGACCTCAAACATAAATATTGAAACTTACAAAAATCAATTGGCTTATATACTAGCCACTATGCAATTTGAATGTAGATACAAGTACTCTGCTACATACAAAAATATTTACTATTGATACTGACAAATTAATTGATGATATACATGATTGTGGACGATGTTTGCACAAGGCTCATGATTAGATATCTGATTAAAAGACAAAAACTGAAATCCTATAGTATGAGCCGATATCAAAATCACAAAAAATACATTAACTGAAAAAAATTTTGCTGGTTATGCCTTTGTATATTGACTGACTTATGGACATCTAAGCAACCAATGAAATTTAGATAAATATATCAATGATGATAATATTAAAAATCCTGATTACAAGGGTGCTAGAAAAATTGAAGCTGGAGCCTATAGTCCTAATTATGATATAGTTGCCAATGAACGAAAAAAAATAATAAACGATAGTATATAATTTTCCATTTCACTATTAATTATTAATTTTTAATTATAAAAAAAGTCCTCAAAAATTTGCAAAATTTATTTTTTAGGTTATAATTAGGTGGAACAAAAAATTTTTACCCCATAAATTATCAAAAATGGTAGAGACACCAAAATCTAGTGCAGAAAATATTAAGACATCTAAAGATGCTATTTACTGGACAGAACATAGCCCAAACAGTAAACTAAACGAAATTAAAAAACTTCTTGAAAAATCTGATAACTCAAACATCAAAAATTTGATGAATTTTATCGTAAAACAAGATTATGTATGATTACAAAAAGCTATAGGTTATAAAAATCCAGATGGTAAACTATGAAACAATACTTTAGACGAACTAAAACCACATATCGAAAAAGAAGAAGAAATAGATGAAGAAGTATCTACCACAACAAAAATTTTAGATGAACACAAACAAGAAATTCAAGAAATTCAATCACATACTACCATTGATTTACCACCTCTCAAAGTAAAAAACAGTAAATGAGAAGCAATAGAAAAATGGGGATGAGAAACGATAAGAGAAAATGATGGAGAAGTCGAAATCAATGTCAAAAAAAGATCAATAGAATTCACAGGAATATATATGAAAACCGAACAATGAACAGAAGTCAAGTTTGAAAGCATCAAAAACTTCTACTGGAAGCAAACAAATGACTGAATAGAAATTTATTCAAACTGATGGAAAATACCAAGATTAAAAATCAATAATGACTGAACTGTAGTATGAATTTTAGCAAAATATGGAAGAAATTTTGATATCAAATTCAATTGAGCCTGAACAATTTTCGATACACTAAAAAAAGATTTGGTCAATAAGTGAAAAGATTGCGAAACTCCTACTGATGAAGTAGATGGTTCATCAAAATGATTTGACATAAATTGAATAAAATACAGGAAATGACATTTGTTCTTGAACAATGATTGATTTGGTCTATACAACAATAAAACAAAAAAATGGGAACATATAAATTGCATATACAATGTCTACATAAAAAAAGATGCAAACGATAAATTACTCATATACTCAAATGGAGAAAAAGACCCGAAAATCATATTGAGTAAAGATGGGATAGTGAAATGAAGACTTTTAGGAAACGAAAACGAACTTTCTTACGGTGCAAAAGATGATACAAGGCATCGACAAAATATTTGGTCAAGAATAAATGCAATGTATTCAAATTTTGAACATGGAGATATGGAAGCTACATACAATACAAAATATACAGATTATATCACAAAAGCTAGTGAAAAATATACCAGTAATCCTATCATGGCTGATGGTACTTGAAATACTGCTATTAATTTTGATAATGAATCAACAACTTCAAATGCTAGATGAAACAGTCCTAGACAATCAGCATCTCCAGAATCAATACCATCAAATATTGAATGGAAATCTGTTTCCATTACATATGAAGATGTACCTATGTTGGATGTAAATGCTATAATAGAAAACGGACTTATTTCATCATCCTTTCAGACAAAAAAGCAATTACATATAAATAAAATTTGAAAAGTATGAAAGGAAATTTATATTAACCAACAATTCAAAGTAGAACCAAAACGTAATAATAAATGAGAAAAATACTATACTATGTGGCAAAATATATGATGAAAATATCGTGACATAGATTCAAGTATATTAAGCGGTGGTAGTTATCGATGAACAATTTATGAAGATTTAAATAAAAAATATTTCAGCTAATTAAGCAAATTATTAAAACAACAAGGGGCCATCCTGGTCTCTTTTTTTCTATAAAAAAACTCAAAAAAAGTCCCCTGAAATTTGACAAAAAAACTCTTTTTGAGTATAATTAATACTGTAAATTATATTATTAACAAAAACACATGACACAAAAAGAATATCTAATAAAAATTCTAGAACAACTTGAACCTATATGGAGTCTAGCTAGATGACTCAAAATTTTGGTAAATGGATGACATTTGGACAACAATCTCCTAGAAGTCTTAATAGAAGCAGTACAAGGAGCTATACATACAGCAAAGACCGATATGGACAAAAAAAAGCTCCAAAAATGACTAGATGCTCTCCAGCGTATGAGAGAGATGGAAGAAGAAGCGAGAAAAAAAGAACAGGAAGATCTAAATGAATTAGATAAAATGTTGGAAGAAATATAATTTTTTATTTTTTAAATTAAGATATATCATGGTAGAACAACAATCTCAACTTGATCAATTAAAGAAAGAAACTGAAGATGCCTCATTAAAAAAAGTTATCACTGAAATTGAAGAATTAGAAGATAAAAATAATAGTAATGATAAGATAGAACTTGATTGAATTTTAACAACAGAATTTTCTAGTAAGTTAAGTGCTAAAAATGCACAAACTCTATTAAATGAAATTAATGGAATACTTGAATCAAAAATTAATGATACTACAGGGTTAAGCGATTTAAAAAATTTTTTAGAAATGGTAATTAATAAGGATAACAATAATTATAAGAGTCCCGAATGAAAAGCCCCCAAAGAAGGTAAAGAAGTAAAACTTAACAAAATATCCTGATATGAGCATAATTTAATAAAAGATGTAAAAAATCCAAATCACTATGCAAATCTAATATGAAATATTCCAGAACTTCAAGATACAAAAAAAATGCTAGATAATATCACAACAGCTCTTAATAACACTACAAAAGATAACATACAACGATTGCAACAACTCTTGTATGACAAAATGAATGAAAAAAATAAAAAAAAGTTTGAAGAAGAAAATAAAAAAGGCAATCATTGGACATGAGAAATAAATAGTAATTTAACAGAAAATCTCTCTACATTTTTGGATAATACAATGAATTATATCAAAGATCACAAAGAATGAAAAGATGTCGCAGAGAAACATGATATTATGCAAGAAAAACAAAATGCTGAAATAAACCCCGACAATATAAAAGCAAAATTAAGATGAAAATGGAATAAAGAATGAGTCAATATTGATTGAGAAAAAAAAGGAATAGCAGAACAATTAAATTCATACGTAGAAATGTGGGATAGCCTACCAAATCAAGTACAAACTTTATTACAACTCACAAAAAAAGCTTTGGAAACAGAAACAGATCAAAATACTGACAAAAGTGAAGAAATCTTAAAATTGGAAAAAGAATTAGCTAAATTATGAGCTATGCCTGAAATAGCTAATGATGGTAATAATTGAGTTGATTGAAAATTTGGTGATAAAACCTATAATGCTCTGATTAATTATATTGAAAAATCTTTAAAAAATAGTGCTGAAATAAGTCCCAACAACATGAATGCAAAGTTAAGGTGAAAATGGAATAAAGAATGAGTCGATATTAATCAAGAGAAACAGAAAATAGCAGATAATTTAAATCAATACACACAAATACGAGAGGTTTTACCAGGAAATGTGAAAGATTTGTTAATACAGACAAAAAAAGCATTAGAGTCCAAGACAAACGATGCTGATCAAAGTAATGATATACTTGTATTGGAAAAAAATTTAGCCAAATTATGAGCTATGCCCGAAAAAGCTAATAATGGTAATAATTGAGTTGATTGAAAATTTGGTGATAAAACCTATGATGCTCTGATCAACTACATTGAGAAGTCCTTAAAAAATAGTGCTGAGATTGATTCACAGAAAATAAATGTCACATTAAGATGAGAATGGAAAGATTTGCCAAATAATGATAAAAACGCAAAAAAAGAAGAAATAGCTAATAAATTAAACTCTTATACAAATCAACGAGAAAATTTATCTTTTGAAAAAAAACATGTATTATTACTATCCAAAGCCGCATTAGAATCAACAAGTAGAGATGATGAAAAGTGAAATCCAATAAGTGACGAAGTGTTAACATTAGAAAAAAAATTAGTAAGTTTATGAGTTATGCCTAATACTCCAACTGATGGTAAAAATAATTCTGTCGACTGAAAATTTGGAACAGAGACATACCGTTCTTTATTAAATTACTTAGATAGTAAACCATCAGAAAAGACAGAATCAAAAAATAGTCCAGCACAAACTGTTTCTGAAACAACAGAAGGAAAAAAATGACCAAAGACATTGAAAGATGTTTTCGATGCTCTACTAAATATAGACTGGCAATCATGATGATGATTTGGATGATTCTTAAATAATATAAAAAATCGATTTAACGCTTTGACATGATGAACAGGAAATATAGACAAATTCAAAGACAACAACACTATTGATTTTGACAATCAAACTGTAAAAGATGTCTTAGCACAAATACAAACCACAAAAGATATAATTTGAATAAAAACAATCAAAAAAACTTTGGAGACTGGAAAAGAAAAAGATATTAGAGAACTACAGATGGCATTATGGACACCTGATAATTGATTGAATATAACTGGTAAGATAGATGAGCAAACTGCAAAAATTCTGAAAAAATATATTGAAAATGAAGACAATAAATGATCATGAGACAATCTAGAAGATCAATGTCTAAAAGGATTTCAAAAAGAAAATGATACAGCAATAAATATCTGAGAAAAAATCCAATGATTTATATATGCAAAGACTGATTGATATTGACAGACAACTCGCATATTAAAATGAACTATTGACTGAAAAGCTTGTATTGCTGCAAATATAAATTATACAGCAGGAGAATGAAACAATTCTGCCAAAATATCAGGAGAACAAAGTATTATACAATATCTTGATTGAACAAAAGAAGTATGAAAATTTGATGGAGATCTTAAATTAATTGAATGAACGAGATATTCAGGTGGTAAAAAAGAGAAAGTACCTGCTACAGCTAATCAAAATACGACTGATGGTGCAAGTAGTGGTGCTACTGGTGCTACAACAACTCCAGCAACAGAAACTACTAAAACTGCTCAGCAATAAACTTCCACTTCTATTCAGCCCGGTACTCAGCAATGAGCTTAATATTACAAATCCTTGACTTTTTCATATTTCACTTGCTTTTTCCGATAAAAAATGTATGTTAATCGCATACATTTTTTACTATTTTTTTATTTACATTTTTTGTGCAAGATGGAAGGTAGAAACACCAAGAAAATTATTTATGCTATTTTGATAGTATTATCTCTAATTTTAATTTTCTTTATGTGATGGTCATTTAACAAAGAAAAGTGAAAAGATCAACTTATTTTTACAAAGAATTGAGTACAACTTTTCAGAAAATGATTGGATGTAAGCTGATGAACTAAATTAGTTTACAAAATCTGATACGACAAATATGAAGAAGTATACGAATGAACAGAGCTTCAAAATATCAAAGAAGAAATCCAACACATCATACTAAAAAATATAGACAATAGAATTTCTGCATTATGAGTATGAGACTACAAACCATACATAGAAAATATGGACTGATCTCCATACATTGTGGTAGAAATATGATGAATAGCAGACTTGGACCAAGCAAAAGAAATTATATGAAAGACCGTAGAATTGGAATTCAGACTCCCAAACAAAGCCGAAGTCACAGAGAGCTCTATAGCAGCTAGGAAAGAATTAGCAAACAATCTAAAACAAGATATCATTGCTGCAAATTGAAACATGGAAAAATTGACTGAATGAAAAGGTAGCTCAAATATATTTTATACTCACTTGACTGGAGCTACATTGTCTCAATTACCAGACATCATCAAAGACTCTGTAGATGAGATATCACTAAATACCATATCTGACATCAAAGAATGACTGTATGAGACCGTATCTTACCAAGATTTAAGTGGTGCTCTAAAAACTGAAGATTATGAATGATTTACATTCTTTAGAGTAAACGACAGAAAAGAATCTTCCATCGACAATGCAAATGCAAACGACATATTGACTGCTGTAGAAAAACTCGGATTGGAATACGAAACCAGAAATACTACTACATCTGATGTAGATGTAAATTCATATAAATATGTAGATTGAGACTTGGTATACAATGCTTGAGAAGTAGCAGAATGAAGCAAAATATATGATATAAAGATAGTACAAGTAACCACTGAAGCAGCACTTTTGTGAGATACAGGTACAGACTCTACATCTATATCAGCACAAAATCAAGAAAGAATCCAAAATGTAGTAGACACTATCAAGACATCTGATGAATTTGATTCAGAATATGCCACACTATTGATAGATGATTTAGCTGATGCAAATCAAGTAGATACTGCTATACAAAACTTTGATAGTACAAAAATCTGAGAAGTAGCTACATATCCTGGCGTATGATACACTTATGTAGTATATCTTCGTGATGTAAAATTAGAAAAAGACCATATGTACCAAGAGATAGTAGTAAATGATGTAGACAAAGACCAATTTGAAAAAGCTCTAGAATCACAGATGATGTACGATATCGAGATAGTATTCGTCCAAGATAGAGAGACATGGACTACTGCAAAATCTAGTAAATGAGATATCTTAAACTGAGCATACTTCAAATATGCTACAGTAAGTCAATGACAGATGTGAGAGCCTGTAGTAGCTATCAACTTCGATGATAAAGGTAAAGAAGTATTCTGTGATATCACAACAGAAAATATCCAAAATCAGATGGCTATATTTGTATGATGAGTACAATTGTCAGCTCCAGTAATCCAAGCTAAGATATGTGGAGGTACAGCACAAATCGATGGATCATTCACTAGTGAATCAGCAAAAGAATTAGTAGACAACCTAAACAACTGAGCAATGCCAGCTTCATTGATATTGATGCAAGAAGACAAAGTAAGCCCTACATTATGAGAAAAAGCATTACAATGAGCATTAATAGCCGCTTTGATATGAACATTAGCTATATTTGTATATATTACCACAATGTATGGATTTAAAAAATGACTCATAACTTTTTGCATACTACTAACATTTATAATTGTATTAGCATGATTCATAAAATTATTTAAATATTCACTTTCATTATCATGAATAGCAGCTGTGATACTATCTATCTGAATGGCTGTAGACTCCAATATATTGATTTACGAGAGGATGAAAGAAGAATTAGATAAAGGTAGAAGTATACAATCCGCCATCGATGTAGCATACGAAAGAAGCCGATCTGCTATCAAAGATGGAAATATATCTACATGATTAATTGCTTTATTGCTATTCATGCTAGGATCAAATATGTTTAAATGATTTGGTACTATGTTGTTGGTGACTATCTTACTTACACTATTCATCAATGTACCACTTACAAAAATATTACTAAAAGCATTTTACAAAAACGAATAATAACAAACCCACATAAAAAAAGATGGCTCCAAAATCGGAGTCATTTTTTTGTATTAAAATACTTGTTTTATGATACACAATATTTAATATTCACCATACATTTACACAGACAAATCCACATATGAAACTAAAAAAAATAATATCAATATTTGCCATCAGCATATGTACATGATTTCTATCATTTACCTACTGACAAAATAATTCTACCCAAAACACAAAAGAAGAAACTATCACAGAACTAAAATTTGATGATAACCTATCTTTTTGAGACGGTACACCAGTATCATGAATAAATTTACCACGATTGGATACAGAATGATTTGAATGAGATGAACCAATTATATTAGTTAAGGAAATCATATACAAAGTAATCGAGATACTACCATTTGTCATATTTGTCATGTTACTTTTATGATGTTTCCACATGATTGTATCTATCAAAGATTGAGAATGAAAAAAATGAGCAAGAATCATCAAACAAGTAATCGTATGAACAATATTATTTATCATATCTATCTATGTACTAAATATTGTCTCAATATACATCACATGATACCCTGTTATAAATATAAATAGGATAATTCATCCTTATGTATGAACCAATTATGGATTATAAAAACATACACTAATACTACAAATATCTATCAATATGTCAGGACCTCTTTATTTTTCTTTCCAAACTTATAGCTTCACTTTTTGTCGTACATTCTATAAATCTCATCAATTCCCAATCTCAAATTTCTCTCGTCGTTTTTGTCGTTCATCTTCTATGCTCTCTCAATCTTTTTTCCAAATCTCACGTATATCAGACATAATACTTTTTTCATTTTAATATATATACTCATCGCTCTTCCATTTTTAATTTTATTTTAAACAAAAATACCATTCTCTGGTATTTATTTTAAACTTGGGCCAAGAGGGATTCGAACCCTCGACCACCGCCTTAAAAGGGCGTTGCTCTACCGACTGAGCTATTGGCCCACATCTTTCACTGTGGATGTCTCAACTCTCGACCACTCCCGCTTTAGCGGGATTGCTCACAGAACTGAGCTATTGGCCCACATCTTTCACTGTGGATGTCCCAACCCTCGACCACTCCCGCTTTAGCGGGATTGCTCACAGAACTGAGCTATTGGCCCACATCTTTCACTGTGGATGTCTCAACCCTCGACCACTCCCGCTTTAGCGGGATTGCTCACAGAACTGAGCTATTGGCCCAGAAAACCTAGCTCACACATATGTGTGAGCTACTTATAATGATTTTCTTAAATAAATCAACGCATTTTTTTATATAATTTTGAATTTACTCTAATTTGTGTCTTTGTACCATCTTCCAAAACTACTGTCTTGTATATCAAATTTGGTTTAAAAGTCCTCTTTGTAGCTCTCATACTATGAGATCTATTATTTCATGACTTTGTTCATTTTCATGTAAAATCACATATCCTTGGCATCTTGATTTTTATTACTTAATAAAATTATTCTGCAGCTGGCTCATTTGCTGTACCTGCTGGATTTTCATTTCCTTCTACTGTCTCACCTTCATCTTGTAATTGCATTACTGTAACTACAGGTAATTCCAAATCCTCTTTTGCTACTACTCATTCTGGTAAATTCAAATCTTTCACAAAGATTACAGTATTTACATCCTCCAAATCAGCTACATTTACTACTATTTCTTTTGGAAGATCTTTTGGTAATGATTCTATCAACAAAGCATCTTTTACTAATTGGATATTTCATTGTCCCAATTTTACGATAGGAGACAATTCCTCTCATTCCAATATAATAGATACTTCAGCAGATACTTTTTGTCATTTCTTGATACCCAAGAAATCTATATGCAATACAGTATCCATCACTGGATCCAATTGATAATCATGAATCAAAACCATCTCTTCTATACCATCTCACTCCAAAGTGATAGGTGTACTATGTCAAGCTTCTCTAAACAATTTTACAAACTCATTTTTTTCACATGTGATAGAGATAGGTTTTTCCAAGTGCTTACCATAAATAGTAGCAGGTACTTTACCTACTCTCCTGAGTTTTTTTACATTTTTTCATGTTATATCACGAGATTCAACCTTTAATTTCATTTTATAACTTAATCATAAATTTAAAATATTTTATATTATTCTGCAGCTGTTTCTGGAGTCTCAACAGCAGGTGTCCCTTGTACTGGTTCCTCTGCTGGAGCAACTTCCTCTACTTTTTTCTCCACTTTTTCTTCTGCTTTTGGAGCTTCAGGTTTTTTTATCAAGTTCAATAAATCTGTATTTCTCTTTGAAGATTCAATAACACTCTTAAATCTAGCATCTTTTCCAATTTTTTCTCTAATATAGTATAATTTTGATCTCCTAATCTTGTAATCATCCAACAAAAGTACCTTGTCAAAATTAGGGAAAGACAAAGGATAAATCTTTTCGATAGTCATCCTTGCTACTTCACCTCTAATTGTGAAAGTACCATCTGGTTGATTTGGATTTTTTACTTTTATCACCAATCATTTAAATTTCCAAATTCTCTTTGTATCTCATTCTCATACTATCTCATGTATTTCCAAAAACATACCAGGTCTTACAGGCAAGATAGGTGTCTGATTCTTATTATGAATATTTTTCAATCTATTGTAATTCATTATAAATTTGATCAACTAATAAAATTAAGAAAGAAAACAAATTTTTATTTTTTACTATTTACTACTTTTGCTTTCCATTTTTTCTGTTGTTCCAACATTTTCCTTGTGTCCATTATGACAACTTTTTCTACTCTACAAAGAGCTTTATTTAGCTTTTTTTTAGCCATTGTCTTTAATCTTGCCATTATGCTTCAATTTTAGCAGATAAATCTTTCAAACCTTTTCTATCCAACGCTTCTTTTACTTGATTCATAGTGATACCATATTTTTTGAATCTAGCCAATGCTTTTGATTTTGCATCTTTAACTCGTTTTGTCTCTCATTGCTTTGCTTCTTTTTTCAAAATCAAAATGTATCGTTCTATAGCATTTTTATATTTTTTACCAGACTTATTCTTTTTCCAATTTAGTCCGACCAAGAAACGTTTTATTTTTCTTCAGTTCGTATCTCACATAATAATTAACAATTAACAATTAAAATCTAGTCTTTAGTCGCTTGTCTATAGTCTCTAGCGACTAACGTCTAGCGACTAGCAACTAATTAACATATTTTGCCATATAAGCGAATGCCTTGTTTGCATCAGCCATCTTATGAGTTTCTTCTTTTTTCTTCACTGCAGCTCATTGATTTGCATATGCAGCCAATATTTCTTCTGCTAATCTCTTGTACATAGGCTTTCCTTTTTTAGATTTTGCAGCATCAAGCAACCATCTCATAGCATAAAACAATCTTCTACTTTGTTTTACTTCTACAGGTACTTGATATACAGATCCTCACAATCTCTTTGATTTAATCATAACTGTAGGAGAAGCATTTTCTATAGCTGTCTCTACTACTATCTGAGGATTCATATGTCCACTAGATTTGATTTCTTTGAGCATATCAGAATATATTCTCTTTGCTGTAGCCTTTTTTCCATTTTTCATCAAGTAATTTATAATCTTGTCGATTTTTTCTGTTCACATTGATGATGCTCTTGAATTATTTAACTTTGTCTTTGTCGTCATTTATAAAACAATTACTTAATTAAATTATTTAGGTCTCTTTGCTCAGTACAAAGATCTACTCTGTTTCCTTTCTGGTACAGGATTTGCATCATACTTTCATCTAACGATATGATACTTTACTCATGGCAAATCTTTTACCCTTCATCCTCTAACCAATACAACACTGTGCTCTTGGAGAGTATGAGACTGTCATGGTATATAAGCTAATACTTCAGCTCCGTTTGACAATCTAACTTTTGCAAATTTTCTCTGAGCAGAATTTGGTTTTTTTGGTCCCATAACTCAAACTTTGAGACAAACTCATCTTTTGAATGGAGAAGGAATATCAACTTTTTTGTTGTTTTTCAATTTATTGATTGAAAATTGTAATACTGGTGACTTAGATTTTTTCTTTTTAGCAGTCCTTCATTTTTTAATCAACTGGTTAATTGTAGGCATTATCAATAATTTCATATAAATTAAAATGACATATCATGTCATCAAGTAGACACAATATACAAAATTTAGACAAAAAATCAAGACTTTTTTATTTAATTTTTATTACAAAAAAACAGTGTAACAAAAAGGTTTTTCTCTTAATTCTTACAAGTAAAACTTCACCTACTAGACAAAGTAGTAACAAATTTGTCTACAAAATTCAATAAATTTTTACCAAAATTATTAATTCTTAATTTTTAATTATTAATTACTACGCAAATTCAGCAAAAATCTGATACATAATCAATAATAATATGAAAATAACCGTCGCAACCATGACAATTCATTTGATGACATTCACAGCTTTTTTCATATTTTCTCATTTTCCTCCATCTGTGATAAACAAAAATCAAGCATAAAAAGCCATCAATACCAACAAAGATCACACTATAAATCCAAATATTTTAGCCACTTCTATGATAAAAGATGTAGCATGAGCCACAAAATCTGAAGATTGAACTATGAAATATAAGTAGTCAACCACCTTTACAATCACCAAAGCTACTACTACATTGATAATTCATTTGATTGCTGCCTGCGCCTTATCTGCCTTGTCTGCTGCTGACATCGCCCTAAATCCGTTTATAACAATCATGATTATAGCCACGAAAAACACCAAAGCCTTCAAAAATGAAACAATCTTAAATCATATAGAATCACTTCATCATTGTACAGCATTTACGAATCACTCCGTTCATCTCAATCCTGAGATATCCAGAGCCGATCACAATATCCATGTCGCTCCAAAAAACAGCACTGCACCATACAATATATACACCAAAGACATCAAATGATCTTTCGCTTTGTCCGGTTGAACTACAAATTTTACACCCACAACAGCTAAAAACAGCACTAATATACCAAGTCCAATATATCTAAATACAGACCGAATCAATCATCATCTAGCCGAATGTTCACACATAGCATATGCATTTGGATAAAAAAGACATCTAATATTTGTCTCAATATCACGATTTGCACTGATAGCCTCTATATTGTATACGTTTGCCACTCTACCATCTTTATCTGCCCTACCAGAAAGTAAATAATTCGAAAAATTACCCTCATATGTAGGTGCATTTGTAGATGCAACTTGTGCAGATACACTACCCACAAACAAAAATACCACAATCAAGAATAAGATATAATGCAAATATTTTACTATTTTTTTCATTCTGTGTAATTTAATTATAAAACTATCCAACTATCATATTTATCAATGCAACTATTATCTTAAATAACGCATAGAATCCTGTCAACAACAAAACTCATATAATCACATAAAATATTCTAGATTTTAATTTAGATAAATCACCTGCTCCTGTGACTGTATTGGTCACCAAAAGAAACCCCATATATATCAGTGCTATAGTAGCACCAGCCAATCAAATATATACTGCCCATTGCAAATATGGATCGATATTATTTTTTATATAATACAATGTATTTGATACTTTAAATTGAGAAGAATATCATCATTCTTTATCAGATATATCATTCAATGCTGTATTTTGTATTTTATAACGACCCACATTCGCATTACCAACCATCTCCGTCAATGTATCCATAGGATTATCTGCCCGTTTTCACTGATATACTGCTCACACACATGAAACAACAACAAAAGAACAGATGAATAATGATAATAATTTAATTATATTTTTTCTCATAATCTCATACTCATAAAATATAAATCAATTAAATTATAATCATATTTACAATTTTTTGCAAATTTTTTACTAGTTTTTTAATAAAAGTTTTTATTTCCCTTACAAAACAAAAATAAATTGAAAATAAATCAAAAAAATACACAAAAATTATTAATTATTAATTATTAATTAAACAATATCGGTTCATCAATTTCAACTTCTTTAATTTTGTGAACAAACCTCAAAGAATAATACAAAAGTATCCCTTGAAATCATACATACAAGAGTATTATTGGGAATAATAATTTTCCAGAAAGTGTAGTATTAAACAGCAATATCACATTCACTATCATAGCCAAAATCGTAGCAAATATCCAAAATAAATAATCTGTCTTTCTGAGATACTGTCCAAGTCTAGTCTTGTGCACACGAAATACTACCGCACTAGAGATCAAATTCCATACAATTCACCAGATTACTATATTTCAGACATCTCATTCAAATGCTGCAAATAGACTGATATATATAGCAAAATTTACCACCAAATAAGTAAATAATCTCTGCACTGTAGAAGTATAATTAATCTTTTTCAACAAAATCACATTCACAATAAACAAAATCATAATAATCCGATAAAATAATTGCTCAATACTTCACTTCAAAGATAATGCATTTTTGAAATATAAATATATCAATATCACTATAATCAATGTATTTGCAAACTCCAATACATATTTGACAAATCTAGGAGTTTCATTCACAAAATCATATATTATCTCGGCTAATCTATTGTGCTGTGGTATCTCTTGTAATACCCTCTCACCCGCCAATATACGTCTGACAGATATCTCTTTGACTTGATTTTGCGTGGGAGGCTTGTGTTTCAATACATAATCAATCAAAAAATACAACAATCAAAGACATACTGCTACTATAATCAAAAACACATATATATTAAATATCAACTTATAAAAAAATATCACAATAGCCCCTCATACCAAGACAAACAAAAGATAATACATATTTTGCTTTATTTCATACCATAAGCTCAATAAACACACGATAAAAGCTACCACCCCAAGATAAAGGCACCATATCGACATAAATGCATCCATACAAACTTGTATACCAAATACTATACCCAAATATACCAGTAACGAAAAAGCCACAAAGCCAAATCATATATGTCACACTATCTTTCCATCTTCATATTTAAAGATATAAGATCAGATAAGGAGCAAGATATTGATGATTATCAAAAACAAAAAAGAAGAAATTGCAGGTGCACCAAAAAATTGTAATATCAAAAACAATCCTACCAAAATAATCAACCACGCAAAAAATAGTCAATAATCATTAAAAAGACTATTTACTCTCTCTTTCTGTAAAAGTCACCCTATCGAAAACACAAAAAAAGCCAGGCACAAAAGTAATGGTATAATTCACAAATACCGCAATCATATAGCATAAAAATATGCTATAAACAAAGAGACAGACAATATCAAAAACAGGCTTACCACTATTTATAGAATTAGATACTAAAGCACAAAATAATATTTAATCAAAAGATATATTGCCACTGACAACACCAACCATCCTCACAAAAGGATAATCTGCTTGATTACATTTTCAGCTTTGTACTGAGAGATACCATGTCCTACAAGCAATCATATTCCACACATTATGAGTATGACATACAAATAAGCATTTATTTCAGATCATTTTCACAAACTTTTAAACCATATATCAAAAATACAAATAAACATGATGAACACTATCAGATAATGAGTAAACTCAAAAATCACAGATAGCATATTGTCTACATCAGTAATCTTGCGGACCATATCTTTTCCCAAAAATTTCATCTGTATCCCCGCAAAACCAAATATACCATAAAATTGATCATCAAAAGTCCTCGCTTTACCAATCCTTGATATATTTTTAGCCTTATCTAAAATATTTAATTCCGACTGTACATCCACATCTGTCACACCAGATCATTTGATAACTAATCTCTCGTGTGGCCTCTGAGATGAGAGATATTTTTGTTTAATTTCCAAAGCTTTTATCAACACTTTTTCCAAAAGATCTGTAATCTTATCCATATTCCTTCCCATCCTCAACTTTCACAATTCTTGCTCCATAGACCTGATATCTTTTAGATCCTTACTAGATACCCTAGCTCATATAGAATAAATTTTTTCATTAATATCTCTTATTTGCCATGCTGCTACTGCCAATGTCCTCTCCAATTCTTCATCACGATAGACATTTTCTTCTTGTCTTTCCTCTTCTTGTCAGATATCTTTGGTCATACTTTGTTCCATCTCCACATCACGTTTTGCTACATTCAACACTTCTGCCGCAATTTTTTCATTCAATTTACGTCAATCCAAAAAATTTATACTCTTTACATCAAATCACATAATGATGAATTTGTGTGCTAGCATCCTCAAATTATTTAGATTTGAGATTATATTTACATCCTCTCAATTGTAAGATATCACAACTCATGCACTTCAAAAAGATGAAGCATCTCCAGGATATTCTGCTACATCTAATACCACTACGCCACTATCATGCAACATATTTCTCACAGTAGTACTAGAATCTGAATCTATCAGTATATCTATATTATATGTCTTTTTCGATATCTCTTTTATACCAACCGCACGAAAAAACATCCATCTAAATTATAGGTAAAAACTAGCAAATTTTTTTTATTTTATCATTTTTTATTGAAATTTTAATAAAAATCAATATATTAAATCGACTTAATTTTGTGTTCATTTTGTTTTATATCATATTAGACTAAACAAAAATGCAACTTGTACCATGATGTGGAAGTGTCTTAGACAAATATTTTGATCAAGACACTATGTCCATACACATCAAAGAAAACAACCCTGTTTTGAAAAAAAAATGAGGTCCTACATGATGGACTCCTGTCATAGAAAAAGACATCGTGACAAAAGATGAAGTAAACCAACTCGTCGACCAAATTTTCAAAGAAGTATCTGATAGAGAAGATGCAATACTCGAGATAGATAGAAGTATGTCCAAAGTAATACAATTGGCAGCATACAGGATAGTCATAGTATATCCACCATTGTCAGATGGTTTGGAAATCACTGTGGTAAAACCTATCAAAAAATTATCACTCGAAGATTACAATCTAGATGAAAACATCATAGATTTATTCAAAAACAAAGCTAAATGAATACTCATATCTGGTGCTCCTGGTAGTGGAAAAACTACTTTCGCACAAGCTATGGTAGAATTATACGAAAAAGACAAAAAAATCATCAAAACTATCGAATCACCTCGTGATCTCATGGTACCAGAAAGTGTTGTACAATATAGTTTCACATATGGATCACATGATGAGGTCAGAGATATACTACTACTCTCCAGACCTGACTACACTGTATACGATGAAGTCAGAAATAGTAGTGATTTCGAATTATACAAAGATATGAGATTGACTGGTATCTGACTCATCTGAGTAATACACGCTACCAGACCAGTAGATAGTATCCAAAGATTTTTGTGAACTATAGAGATGGGTATCATCCCTCAAGTATTGGATACTGTGATATTCATTGATAAATGAGCTATCAAAGAGATATTACAATTAAATCTGACAGTAAAAGTCCCAGAAGGTATGGAAAGTGACGACTTAGCTAGACCTGTCATCCAAGTAAGTAGTTTCTTCTCTCAACAAGTAGAATACGAAATCTATACATTTGGAGAGCAGATAGTAGTCATGCCACTATGAGAAGCCGTAGAGACCAAAAAAAGCAAATCATCAAAAGTATCAGATTATGCAAAAGTAGCCATAGATAGACACTTGGAATCTATATTACCTTGCAGTTTCATCTCCAAAGTAAATGGAAACGACATCGAATTATTTGTACCAAAATCAGAAAAATGATCTATCGTAGGTAGATGATGAGAAAATATTCGTGGATTAGAACAAGAAATCTGACTAAATATCCATGTAAAGACATACGAAGATTTACCAATTTTGGATGCAAAGGTAAATGTAGAAAACAACAATAGTTCTATAGTTCTATATTTCCCGAAATGATACGAAAACAAAAATGTGTATATCATGGTAGGTAAAGAACTATTACACACCCAAACAAATGCAAACTGACAAATCATCATAAAGAAAAAAAATTATATCAAAACTATGACTTCAAAATGATTTACACTGATTGATTATGAAAGAATTTAATACAATGAAGAATTAATAATGAAGAATGAATAATGTAAGATACTTAAATTGCTAATTATTAATTTTTAATTATTACTTACAAACATGGCAAATTTCAATTTTTCCAAAATCATAGCATGAGTATGACCTACTCTAGCAAAAGAGACAGTATTGTCCAAAGTGATAAACATGGTAGATGTATTTAGATTGAGTCTATCCGGATGATTTGATGACAACAACAAAAAATACATCGAGACTATCATGAAATTGGACAATAGCAAAACTATCATCATGGAGACCAAATGATGTGACGTGAGAGTAAAAAATTTGATGGATGTAAATCTAAAAAAATGAGATATCATAAATGTAGATTATTCTGAATATGCCCAAGAAAGTGATAAGCTCATTTACATTGATTACGAAAAATTATGAGATTTACCGATATGATCAAAGATTAAATTTGAACAAAGTAATATCACTCTCGAAGTCACAGAGATAGTGGCAGAAGACAATATAAATTGCAAAATCGTAGATGGTGGTACATTGCTACAATTTGATAGAGTAAGATTTATAGACAATGATATCGATTTCGGAGTACTCACAGAAAGAGACAAAAAAGACATCATGTGGTGAATCGAGCATGGTATCCATATGGTAGCTCTATCATGAGTAAAATCCCCTGATGACATATTGGAACTGAAATCTTTTTTGAATGAATGCAACAGATGAAATATCAAAATCGTAGCGAAAGTAGAGACTCCTGAAGCTCTCAAAAATTTAGATGCAATCAATGCCGTAGCAGATAGCATTATGTTTGTATTCGACAAAATCTGATCTGAAATGGCAGAAAAAAATCTGACACAAGAATGATTAATCCAAAAAATCAAAACCACATGAAAGCCAGTAGCTGTCACCTACATTTCAGATTTATGAGACAAAAAATATCCACTCAGAGACAAAGAGATGCTCAAAAAATTCTGTTCAATGGGTGTAGATGCTTATGCTTTAGAATGGATTATCAAAGAAGAAGACACATTTGATATCATCACAGAAGTATATGAAGAATTAGCTAAGCATGAACTAGACCTCCAAGAGAGAGAAATCGAAAGATTTGAAGACAAAACTGATGATTCAGAAGTGAGAGATTATATCATATTCAATGCTTACAGAGTCACAAAAGAATTGGATATCAAAGCTATAGTATGCTTCACAGAAAATGGATATACTTCTGCTAGACTATCTTCATTGACCCCAAAAGTACCTGTAATTACATTCACAAAATCTGATGAAACATATAGATACCTCAATATGATTTGGTGAGTAAAATGATACAAAATCTCCGAATCATTTGATTATGAAAACCTAAAAAGAATATGAAAAGAGATGATCAGGATCATTTTCAAATGAAATATATCATTGGATGACAAGATACTGATAGTACAATCCAACGAACATCAAAAAGATGAAAAAACAAACATGATTAATGGTGTTGAACTATACAAATTCAAAAATATCTAATCAAAAAAATATTCTTTCATAGACTCCCTACATCAGATAGGGAGTTTTTTCGTAATCCAAACAAAAATAGCCATAATTGACTTTTTTTATAAAAAATATATAATAGTATAAAACAAGTAAGGTTCTTTGACAAAAAGTGAATTTTTGAATATAATTTAGATGGAGTATTTTTACTTACTGTACATTATATTATGAAAAAAAGGATAACATCAATCAATACACAAAAAGACTTGAACGAGACTACATCATCAATATGAAACAATATTAAAAATTTATCTATACTTGAAAGTCAAACAAATAATGAGACTTTTAATATATTTATACAATCTATTTGAAACGACAAAGAAAAAAATGAAATAATATTCTCTGAATTTTTAAATGAACAAAAACTAACTCCATACAATTTATGAGATATAAAAATCAACATTGATAATATCGATATTGACAGAAAACTATGACAATGACTTCAATATCTCATATCGAGTATATTTATAAAAAAATTGTTTGAACTATGAAAAAACGATTCAGACTTTTTGGACACATTTAACACAAATTTCGGAGATATTGAAAATATAAAAGATAAAAAAATAGATATAAAATCACTCAAAACAGTATTATCTAATTATGATGAAAAGTATACAAAAAACATATCAGTATCAAATAAAGAGATATTTGAACAAATGGAGGACTTATCGATACTGTGAAGTCTTAAAGAACAAACTCCAACTAACCAAAAAGCGATATCAGAGTTGATATGTCGAGAATTAAGTGAAACCATAAATAAATTCAATACAAAAAAAAGAGAGTTATATAATTGAGTTAATAATTTGCTAACCCCAAACAAAAATTTTCTCAAAAACATAATCTCAGAACATAAATTAAATAAATCAATCATTGAAAAACTCGAACAAGAAAGAGAATATTTTATATCACAACTCACTCCAAACAAAAACAACGAATATGATGAAAAAGATAAAAAAAAGGTAATAGAAATGAATAAAAATATACTTAATGAATATATAAAAGAATTAAATAACTGAAACATAGAAAAAGATTTAGTAATAATCCTAAACAAACTAGTAAACAACAATTTCAATTTTGAATTATTAAATAACCAAGAAAAGACATTATTAGTACACAAATCCATCAATTCAAATAAAGAAAATTTATTTGCCAATATGATATGAATTGATGTAAATAATTTTGAAAAATTTTTGGATAGATTATACGATTTTGACAAACAATGAGAAATCGAAACTATACCAGGGAATCCTCCAATAAACATAAAAATCACAAAACAATTTGAATCTTGAGAACACCTCTGATTAACGAATTTGTGAAATCTAAAAGATTTAGAAGCACTTCCTATGAAATTTACTATAAATATAGATGACAATAATGAAGATGCTATATCTATAATAGAAGATCCGAAAAACATCATCTTAAGTAGCGGAAAAAATTTCCACGGTACCATACAAACATACAATACAAAATCTGGCGAATTGAGGATATGAAATAAATACCTATTAGATATATGAGGTGTAAAAATTACTTGAGATATATTGGATGAATTATCAATCTGTAAGAAACAAAATTTACCAAAAATATTGGAAAGCTACTGACTTTGGAACATTTGGAAAGATAAATTTGAATGAATAAATTACGATGACTCTATTGATATCATCAAAGAATTGTTAAAAGATACTGAAGTAAAAATTTTAGAAAGAAATTTGGAATTTAATGGGCAAAACATAAACAAATTAAGTCAATTATATCTTTTAGGTAAACAAAATGAATGAAAATCACTAATAACAAATGATGACAAGATTTGAAAACTCATACTATCTGATGAAATGAGAAAAACAAAAGCATCCTGATATGCACAAGAAATTTTCGATAAAATCAATGAAGACTATCTTGAAAATTATTGAGATGAAAATGATGAGTGAGCCCCCAGCAGTGAAGAAGAATATGAATTTCCTGATGAAATAAAGGAACAAGCAAAAAAATATTACAACGAATTGAATGACTCAGAAAAAAGGATTTTTGAAAATGAGTTAAGAGATAAACTTGAAAATGAAAATTTTGATGAAAACGATATCGATTATATACTGGAAGAAATAAAACAAGATGATATTATCCCATGAGAAGAAAAAGTAAAACAGGAAGAAGCAGAAAAAAAAGATGTAGCATTTGACAATGCTCGAAATGCAATTGAATGAAAGTGAGACTTTGAAGAGGGAACAAGGATTGTCATAAAAACACAAGACTCCGAATTACCACCAAAAGACATAAAAGATTCCTATTTTGTATTTGAAATATGTGATATTTCTGGACCGAAATGAGAATGAACATTTTGAGTTAAAGCCATCTGAAACGAAATTCCACTAGCCAATCCATGAAAAATTTATCCATGATTACCATACACTGCTGAGCAACTAGAGAGAATGTGAAAATCGGGTACAATATATAAGATGCCAAAAAGGACATGAAATTCACGAGACAACTGCAAAAAAACCATATTAAATAGCAAAACCGTATCAAAATTTACTGCATTTGGTAATATGGAAGACCAAGTAGAATTAAAATGAAATAAATTTGTAAATAAAGAATGAGAAGAAATCAAATATTTTAGTCGTATGGAAGACAAGTTTGACCCAAAATGAAATAAACCATGAAAAGAAATAACAAAATATGAAATCAAAAAAATAGATCACATCAAAGGGACTGTAACATTATCCTCCACATTTGAATGAGTAGATGATGATAATGGCGAAGCCAAACCTGTAAATTTTAAATATGAAAATACATTACCATTTGAACAATTTATACTTCTGATTGAATCAAAAAAATTAAAATGATATACAAAAGAGCAACAAGAAGATAGAGATATTAAATATGATACAGATAAACAATGAAGATTACCTGGTAGATGAAAACTCAACTGGGTTAGCATATGAAATTTTATATCAATATTTAAAGCTCACTGAAAAAAGATCAAAGATAAATACAAAGAAATGCAGCAAGAACAAGAAGAGAATTTAGAAAATTTCTTATTATCAAAAGAATGATTAGATTTATATAAACATATGTGAAACATCATGAGTTTATGATGATTACTCGGTGATGTAAAAAATGCCTTTGGCGAAGCAGAGATAGAATATTACAATGATAGAGATAATAAGACATGGAAAAAAATCGATAGATGGTACAAACATTATGGATCAGATCCAATGTACCCTGCTGAATTCAATGATTTTTTGGTACCACTACTATCCAAATGATGATATCGAGGAGACAAAAAAGATAGATATAAATTTGCTGCTGCAGTACTTATTATGCTAAAAAAAGAATGACCATATCCTAGAAATTTCATATCAAAAAAGTGAGAATGATACCGAGTAGAAGCATTTTTATGAGAATGACACAAAACTAGATTCCAAAATTTTTACAAGAAAAAACAACAAGAAATAAATGAAGTCAAAGACATGGGATATGCATCATGAATTAGATTAAAAAAGATGGAAGAATTAAATAAAATGGAATTTCAATATATTATAGCTGTAATCTCTGGAGATGAACCATATAAATCTGGTGACTCTGATGCACAAAAAAGTATCTGGTCAAATAAATTCAAAGATGAACTACAAGCTAACTTGGATGGATATTTCAACAAACATGAATCTGAAAAATCTGATCTAAAATGAAAAAGTTTCACTGAAGTAGAGACAGCCTTTTTGGACAAAATGGCAAAATGAGTAAATGTAAAAGCATTAGCTGCTCTAGAATATCTCTGTGAAAATGCAAACACTCCAAATGAAGTATTTAGAGTAAAATGATATCTATTATCGGCTATGCTTATGTGACTTATCGGTAGTACCAACGATGGGACACCAAAAAGTTTCTGGAAAACTGGTAGGACAATGTGATTTTATCCGTTATCAGCCTGGGGTAGAGATCCAAATGCTGCTGAAAAAGTACAAAAATTATTAGATTGACTTGGTGGACTAGAAGCAAAAATACAAAATTTTTCAGATTCTACCAAATATAATCTAAATGATTTCACACCCCCTACCATATCATGAAATTATGAAAGTTTCAATAAAGTATTTCAAGAATATTGGAAAATCAACGGAAAGAATATATTAAAATATGTAGAAAATCCCGTATATGGTGGAAACAATAGTATAGACAAAATAGCACAAAACAAAGAAAATCCTCTAAGTACAATATTTGGTGAATTAAAAAAAGCTTATGAAGATTTTGATCTATGAAACACAAATAGTGATGTCAAAAACCCTATATTATACATCAAAGAAGCTCCACTCACTGCTAGTTATAACATTATCAGGAAATATATGCCAAATAAATGAGTTTACAAAACAGAAAAAGAAGAAGACCAATGAGATGCTAGAGATTTATGGACAAGTATAGCTACTCAAGTAAATTCTGGTAAACAACATGGAGAAGATTTTATATTTTATATGAAATATTACAATAAATTATTTGGATTATCTCAAGTAAATACGACTGAATTAATTAGGACAATAAGCCTAATAAAAATATTAAAAGCAAATTGAAAAATGGAAGAAGCAAAATATATCCGATGGTACATGTTTGAATGAAAAATGCACCAAGATAGAGAAGGAACTTTCCCTCCAGAATTCCAAAAATGCCATGATGCTTTTTCTATATTTTTCTTCGACAATATAGAAAAAATGGATGGAAAAACCATGAAAGAAATATTTGGTACTGGTGCAGATGATGACTTTAAAAACCCATACAAAATGGTCAACTGGAAAGAACGAAATGATAAAATATGAGTAAATGATCCTTACACACAAAAAACTTGAAATTACAAAAAAGATTTAAGAATAAAATGATTTGAAGATGACAATATAATAAACTCAAAAATTCAAACCCTCAGAAAAACAATTTCAAAAACATGCCCTGTAAAAAAAGCTAACAAAGAAGTATTGGATAGTGAATTTAATATTAATTTTAATTATGATGACAAAGATGTATTAAACAAACCAACTATCATAGAAGGTAGTACATCTAATTATCCAGATAAAAAATAACACTATCTCAGGCAATACATACCAGGAATATTTTGGTATACAAAATCGTTCATCTCCAATAGTGTCATATTCATCATCAAAGCATCCAAATCTATATTGGTCTCTTGGACGAGGCTATCCAATGACATCTGTCATCTAGTAGACAATACAGATAGTATCTGATTTTCTTGTGCAGACAAATCCACAGGCAAAGATACTGATTGAGCTTTTAGATTTGGATGAAAATTTTGAGCAAAAAAGGATGCAAAATCTGTGATAAATGATGCTTTTTGGGATTGTATCAATTCAAAAATTCACTCTTCCATAGAAGAAAACATATCTCCAGGTACAGCATATACAGGTTTACCCAAATCATAGGCAAAATTGGCAGTGATGAGACTACCAGATCATGCTCAAGCTTCTGGCAAAAATAATCTATCACACAATCATGCTACGATACGATTTCTCTGAGGAAAACTATATTTGGTAGGGATAAAATCTATCTTGAATTCTGACAAAATCAATCCTCCATGATCTACTATAGACTCTATGATATGACGTTGACCACTCTGCAAAAAATGATGAATTCATCCTCACAATACTGCAATAGTAGGTATATCATGTTTGACTGAAAAGGCATGACACAGCTGATCTACTCATTCTGCCATACCAGATATCGTCACTAAGTCATAATTTTTGGCATAATCAAAAAGTCTCTGCAATACATGATGAGAATAATCACTATTTTTACGAGGTCATACTATTCAGAGGATATTTCTATCCAACAATGATATATCTCACATATAATGCATAATATAAGGCTTGTTTGGGATATTTTGAAATTTGGTATGATAATCTATATCTCACATCACTACTCCATGGATATGATTTTGGACAAAGATATCTTGGGTCTTTTTGAGATCATCGATACTGATAGATATATCATTTGAATTTAAATTTTTGATATCTCAAAATGTAATTTTGTCATCTGTGGAATACATCAAGACTTCTGGCCTCATATTAATTAAAAATTAATAATTAAAAATTAATAATTCAATGTACAATATATTTGTCCAAAAAATACTTTACAAAAAATCGATGTAAAATCAACACATTTTTTGACTAATTTTTTATTCAGTTATACCTCTCCCGTCATTTCAAGGAGCTTCACGACGAGAAATCCATCTATTATCTAAATCACCCCTAAATCCCCTCTTTCCTACTAATCCCGCACCGATAGATCGAGTGTCTTCGACTGAAGACGGGACCGCTTCGCTTGAGCCCAGACACGGCGATAAAGAGGGGACTTTTTGTATATAAAATGAATAACCATCGACCAGCGACTGCCGACTATTGACCGCCGACTATTGACTGCCGACTGCCGACTGTCGACTAACGACTGTTGACTGCCGACTAATTATTCATTGAAAATAAAATCAATAATCTTATAAAAAATTTGAAAAATATTTTATTTATTGCTCAAAATAATATGTCACTTGCAAACAAGTATCGTCCAGTAGATTTTGATAGCACTATATGACAATCTCATATCTCAGACATCTTGAAATCCAAAATAAAAAATAATAATTTCACAAATTGTAATTATATATTTTACTGACCAAGAGGGACATGAAAGACTAGTACAGCTAGGATATTGTCCAAAGCCATGAACTGCTTGGATCTACACGATTGAAACCCTTGTAATAAATGTGCCAATTGTACTGCCATCAACGAATGATCTACCCTAGATTATGTAGAAATAGATGCAGCAAGTTATACATGAGTAGACAATATCAGAGACGAAATCTTGAGTAAAGTAGAATATGTCCCTACTCAACTCAAAAAGAAAATCTATGTGATAGATGAGGTACATATGCTCAGCAAAAGTGCCTTCAATGCCCTACTCAAAACTATCGAAGAACCAAAAGATTATATGGTATTTATCCTCGCTACCACCGATATCCACAAAGTACCAGATACTGTAATCTCTCGTTGCCAAGTATTCAATTTCAAAAAAGTCTGAAAAGAAGATATGATGAATCATCTCAAAGATATCTGCGAATCTGAAAAATTGCAATATGATATGGATGCACTAGAACTCATATCCAAGATATCAGAATGATGCATGAGAGATGCTATCAAATATGTAGATCAAGTGAGTGTCTTTGGAAATATCAATGTAGAAAATGTCACAAATTTCCTATGAATTGCTGGAGACAAACTGATAGGAGATTTTTTGGAGGCCATCAAATCATGAGACAAAGAGAAAATATTCGCCATGGTAGATGATATAGCTAGTAGATGAATAGATCTAGCACAACTAACCAAACAAATCATAGTCTACATAGACCAAAATCTGGCTACAGATATGGAATTTTTGTTATCAGTATCAGAAATCTTTGGAGACATAAATGCCACTATCAGATACTACCCATATCCAAATATAGCATACAAGATAGCAATCAACAAATACTTAAATTGAGATACATCAAAGCAGACAGATACTCCAAAGATAGAAAAAATAGCCACAAACCCTGCCACACCAAAAACAGTACCAGCTATTCAGCCACAAGCCCCATCTCAGCCGGCACCTAGCAGAATAGATACAAAACCAGAGATTAAGACAGAGACCATCACAACATCTCAAACTACAAACATAGATAGTACAGACACAGAACAAATCAAAAATCAGCTCATAGACAGGTTGTCAAATAATACTACCAAAAATATGTTCAAGGATTATGTATTCATACAATGAATAGAATGAAATACGATTACATTTATTATCATAAACAAAATTGCTGAAATCTCTCTCAAAAAAGATGAAAAAGAGATAGAACAAATTCTCAATGAAATACTCTGACATCCTATAGCTATAGAAACCAAATTCCAAGATAAAAACGAATTCTTTGCTAGCCAATTATTGTAAAACAGTATTTACCTCCAAAAAAAGAACCCATGAATCAACAAAAATTGTGAATACTATTCTTTGGTAGATTGGATGATGAAAAATGATTTGGTCTAATACTCCAAGTCCTCAAACTCTTTATCAAAAATCACGGAGGAATACCTTTCCAGTTTTATGTCTTCGGTAAATGAAAATATGAAAAAGAATTATTAGACCTATGACAAAATTACAACTGCATCCATTTTTTTGGTCGGCAAAGCTTAGAAACTATCAAAAAATACCAAGATAATTGCAATTTCTGTCTGATGCCATCTACATTTTTGGAGACATTTGGACTTACCGCCCTAAATTCTCTGGCTATGTGAATCCCTGTGATATGATTCGCAAAATGAGGACTCACACAATTTATACCTAATAAATATGACATATCTCAAGCAAAATGAATCGACGACACCGATAAACTATACAACAAATTATTGGAAATCATCAAAGCTTTCAACGAATGAAAAATCAAACCAGATTTAGAAAAAAAGAAAGCAATAACTACAGCCAAAAATTTCACTATAGAAAAACGATTTGAAAATATCCAACCAATCATCGGTAAACCCAAAAAAATATTGTTGGTGAGCGATTTCAAAAGTAAATTGTGATGAATAGAGACCTATCTTTATGATGTATCAGATATCTTGACCAGCAAATGATACGAAGTCAAAATATTTGGTACCAATATCCCATGATGAAAAATATGAAAATATCTTAAATATTTTGGTCTATGTCTAGCTATATTCAATCGAGTCGACGCCATCAGACTCAAAAAAGAAATCAGGACATTCATGCCAAAAGTGGTACGATACAACAGTACTCTCAGATGGCTAGGTCGATTCCCTATCAAAATCACCAAAGACGAAAATATCAAAAAACTCATGATGTATCATGATTTAGGATACTTTCACCCATACCCTAGTCAAGTAACCCAAGAAGATATGGTACTGACACCACTGACTCTGAGAAATTTCATCAAATCAGCAAATACCAAAAATCCTTTGAAAATATGTGCAGTCATTTGTAAATATCGATCTGTGACATTACTGAGAAAACGACTTATTAAAACTATTGACTTACATTTAGTACCATCACAATTTATGGAAAAAATAGTATCTGAATCTTATAGACTCCCTGACAAAAAAGTTAAAACTCTATCCCATTTCATCCAAAAATAATCAAAAAAAATTTACATCAAAATATGAAAAATGAAACTACAATTTCGATTACAAAAAAAATTATGAATGAGCTTGATAGAACTACTCGTAGTCATCACCATCATATGAATCTTGATTTGAGTACTAGTACCTACTATATGAAATACTCAATGAAGGACCCGCGATATCACCAGACAAACCCAAGTCCAAGAATTAGCAGCAGCACTCATGTCATACAAACTAGACTACTGAGAATTCCCTACTGTAACTGGCGAATTTATGTCTGAATGAAATCCAAGTAGTAATCCATATCGATGAGATATTTCCAAACTCAACGATCTCAAAGAATGATGATATATCAAAAAGATACCTACAGATCCTAGTAATATGAGTATATCTATAGGTACAGATGGTTTAGATACACCACAATTTTACTACACAAGTCAATGATACTATCTATACATCAGTGATGGAAAAAGTTTCATAATAATTACACCCGTAGAAGATGAAAAAAACTGAAATTGCAATATTCCAAAAGGAGATCTATTCGATAAATTAAAAAATATTAATAATGAAGATGACTATTACCAATTCTTGAATTGAACAAGCAATAGCGAAGAGTCCTGACCCATATATATGTACAAATATCTAAATGAAATTTTATAAAATACTCAACAAAATGGAATCAAAAAAACTCTGAATTACATTGATAGAATTACTTGCTGTCGTAGCTATCTTGGGTATCATAGCATGAATTGCCCTCCCAAAAGTTTCTGGTACTAGAGAACAGAGCCGTGATATCCTAAGAAAGACTCAACTCAACGAGATAGGATCAGCTATCACTTCATATTGAGCCGACCACGGATGATACCCTATATCCACAGGTGCTTGTATCTCAAAATTGACTGAATTGGTAGATGAAGGATACCTCAGTAAGATCGATCCAGATCCAAATTGAGAAAGAATTATCACATATTGTGAAGGAGAATGAGCAGCAGTAAAACAATTTAATATTTGTCCAGAATGATATTATAATTACATAAGTGATTGATCACGATTTGTACTAGCTGCATACATGGAAGACAATAAAAATTGAAATTATATCTGTCTCAATCAAGAAAATTCATGTCACGATAAAACAACAAACAGAGATCATTTATGCCAAGATTTGGCATCATTGTGATCATGATGGGATGAATTATGATCAAGATGAAAACTCTCCGACTTCATATCCAATAATAGACTGAATGACAACCTAAAATCTCATATTTATGTCTACCTCCGCGAATAATTTCAAAAATTTAAAACTGTAACACTACCCTTGTCATTTCGAAGAAACGAAGCGACTGTCCCGACATAGTCCTCCGGCGAGCCGAGAGTCCTTGTGAAACGGGAGAGGATCCTCGCTTCGCGGGAAAAAATCCATCTTACATTCACTAGATTTCTCCCCATTCGCTTAGCTCAACTTCTAACGACCAATGACTAACGACCAGCAACTAGCGACTAGTGTCTAGCGACTAATGACTGTAGACTACCGACTAGCGATTAATTACCAGCAATTAACCAAAAATCCCCACTCAATAAATGAACTGAGTAGGGATTTTTTTAAATAATATTTTCTAGAAACCAATGACTAGAGACTAGAGACCTGTGACTAGTGACTAACCTATGGCTCAATCGTCCAATAAACATTTGCTACATATTCATCTCATGGCGTCCATGCAGGTATATTTAGTTGCATCTTAGGCTTATCACCATAAATTCATCCATTACACATGAAATCTCATGCTGGATAGCTTGCTACAAAATATGGTGTTCATTGGTTGTTTCCATTGTATGTGACTATATTTGAGAAATTGCTCAATACTGGACTCAACTGTACCAATCCTGTCGCATACTCTGGTATATATCCAAGCATATAGTGTCACAAATCAGCAATAGCATTTGTCTTCATCCTGAAATTATCTGATGAGATAGACAATGCCGCTGCATGCTGTCATGAGAATTGACTTGATATCCTTACTGATCATGTCCATCCATTCTTAGCTCTCCAATCCTCTACTTGGATATATGTAGTATATTCTGCAGATCATGTCTGTGCATATCCAGCTACATTAAATTCTCCAAAATCTACATCCATTCATCATGTGATAGTCACATCAGGGATACACGTAGAGATTTGTGCTGATTGTGATGAATTATATCCATACAGACTCTTTGCTGTTCATGTATATGTATATGTTCATTGTGGTGCTAGACAAGTATTCAATGTCTGGAACAGCCATTCTCATGCACTAGTTTTACTCAAATTAGATTTGTACAAGAATTGTACTTCATCTTGAGTCAATGGATGATCATATATTCTCAACTCATCTATATATCATGAGAATTTAAATTCTTGATTTGTATTTCTGCTTCACAACCACAAAGTCCATCAAGCAGAACCCCGATTCCAATTATTATCACTTCAATTTGTCAATTTTATTCAATTCACATAATATGATATATTTCCATTATTCATAGACACAACTATATGATTCCATCATGTCTGATTATATCATTGTAATATTCATGTTGGTTTACTTAATGGTGATGTAACTCAAATAATCCTACTATTATTTAATCATACTGCCAATCCATTATACATTCACACTACAATTTGATTTGTAGAAGTAAGTTGTGATTTAATCCAAACAGATATTGCTCAATTATTAGCCAATGAATGATTACTTCAATCTCAAAGTTCTTGAGCATAAGCATAATCATCCACTCAATCAAAATGATATGCTCATGACCAAACTCATTGAGTGACAAATGTTGGTCATACCATCTTCAAATGATTACCATAGATTGAGAAATCATTAACAGAATTATCAGCTTCTCAATACAAGGCACCATTGATATATCAAGCTTCAGATATATGATTGAAATTATACATTGCCAATAATCCACTATTATACAAATCATACAAAGATGTATTTGTACTTCATCAAATATTCTCAGCCATAGAATAAGTGAAATCTCATAAATCAGGTGAATTATTGATTACCATCCTTGTCAAGAATCTATTTCTATCCACACAAGCCACATTAGGAGATTGTGGATTAATTTGAGCACCATTAGTTCCATTGAATACTACAGTCGGTACCAGTGTCTGTACATTAAATGTGATAGTTCCTGTCGCAGTAGTATCTCAATCATTAAACTTCACTGTACAGCTTCCAGTTCATGAGACATTTGCATTTGGAGTGATTGTCACATTTCCATTACTTACACTTATACTTGCATTGGTACAAGTTCATTTAGTCACTGTCACTGATTCACAAGATCCATATCATGTAGCATTAAATACACTTGCTGATGCCACATTATTGATAGTCTTAGCTCAAGTTAATAATCAAATATTATATGGTGTCGTAATAGACAATATAGCATCAGTCCATTGTCACGTAGACACTACACAAGCACTTGATTCATTATTAGCATCTATCACTTCAAGGCTAACTACATAGTTACCTACAGCATTCAATATTTTCTCATATTTCCTACTTGTTCCACTTGGGATATTATCCTCTTGTCGTATTGGTGTTCATGTACATTTATTTCATTCATACAATCTATATTTCAAATTACCTCATCATGTATCAGTTCACGTGAATGTATATATCAACTTATTACACTCTACTTTAGATCCATTATTACTGATAATTCAAACTGGTTTTTCATTTATCCATGTAGCTGTATCAAGATCACTACATACTCCACTTCATTGACTATCAAGCACTTTTACACTTACTGTGTATGTTCATCCATCAATCAATGTTTTCTTGTATGTCTGTCATGTAGCTCAATTAATCTGAGTATTACATTCATCTCATTCAAACCATTGATACTTAAATGTCGCTCATGTATCCACCCCTGTCGCTGTATAAGTGATTGGTGTTCATTCTGTCTTTGGTCAACCATTAGAAATACTTACATTAGCTGGTGCAGTATTTGTCCATGTAAATGTCACAGGCTTTACTGTACTATTTCCTGCAGCATCTGTCACTCTGACATAAGCTGTCTTCGCAGTTGGCTCATCCTGTAAAGTACCATAACTTGATGTAGTATTTCCAGATCCAACTTGTCATGTCCAATAATATGTGAGTGTACCACAGTATCCACTATTGTCACTAGCTGATACACTTCCTGTAATCCTAGTCGACTCAATATTTGATACATTTGTCACATTTACTGTAGGTGCAACTGTATCAATCTTTACAGTAATTCATCATGTAGACGTACAATTTCATGCCTTATCACAGACTTTTCGGTATACAGTCCTGTTAGTATCACTCGTCCATGTTCAAGTATATCCATTTGCCAATGGCGTTCATGATACATTATGCCATGTAGAATTATCATAAGAATATTGTAATGATCAAGTATTGATTCCAGCTCCTGCATCAGAGTACGTCACCTTATGCCTTACTGAAGAATTTGTACATCAAGTAGTCGTAGGAACTACAGCCAAAGTTGGTTTTGTAGTATCCACTTTTACTATACTACTTCAAGTAGTAGGTGCTGGATTATTTGATGTATCAAATACCTTATTAGATGGTAATGTAAATATTACATCTCAATTTGATCAAGCTTTTCATGTATATGTAAATGTGAACGTCCTATTCGTCGCACTTCATCATACTACAGCATTACCCAATATTACATAATTATTACTCAATGTTATATCACCTCAATTCAAACCTATTGTACTCAATCATACACCATCTGTACATGTCAATACTATCGTTCATGCCACTCCACTTCTAATTGGTGTCAGACTTGGCATTCACCAACTACATACAGGTGGGGTCGTGTCACTACAAGTTCAAGTATATATCGTATTCTCAGTTAATGATATACTTATTCAAGGATTTATAGAATTATTCCATTTCGGTGTAGTATATCATATACTCGTATTACACGTTATTGTAGATGATACAACATTACAACTTGTAGCACTATTCCATATCGTACATCAAGTACTAGTAGCTCATATATTAAATACTCATACTCATGATTTAAATGTAGCGGTTACTGTTTTATATGTTATCGCATTATATGTCGCATCTGCTGTTAATGTTATTGTTCATCATACTGCTACTGTTCATGTCGTTGCACTCGCATCCGCACTCCATCATTTATTCGTAAATCCATCCCTCATTATACTTGGTGCTGTCACTGTACAACTTGGTGTACTACTACTTCAATTATATGTATATCATGTACAACTTAAGCTTGTACTTCATATGCTTGATGCTCCATTTTTATTGAATGTCGCTGTATATTTCACTGCATTATGGGTTATAGCATAATATGCCGCATTCGCACTTAATGTTATCGTTCATCATACTACTACACTCGCTGTATGTGCACTAGAACTCGTATTCCATCAATCTATCGTAAATCCATTTCTTGTTATTG
>Ga0247608_10000784_pt1 | contig 48697 bp, 47 predicted proteins | sample 176DNAGHGlowgp2_FD_193490 | JGI IMG/M metagenome (GOLD analysis project Ga0247608, IMG submission 193490) | Sheep rumen microbial communities from Palmerston North, Manawatu-Wanganui, New Zealand - 1766 DNA GHGlow gp2 | ecosystem: Host-associated > Mammals > Digestive system > Stomach > Rumen ...
AAACAAACTCGTTCCACTGGGATGGAAAATAGTCAGTTGGATCAACGTCATTCTGGTGATCCCGATGTTCGATCTCTTCACGAGTTGGGGGTTACACATCGGTATCGTAATCCTGCTGATGACTATTGTCATCAAACTCATCATACTCCCCTTCGTCTTCGTTTCATATAAGTCGAGTGCTAAGATGCGTGCGCTCAAGCCGCAGATTGATGCCATCAACGAGAAATATCCGGCGGAGAAGATGCAGGAACGTCAGCAGGCAACGATGCAGTTATACCAGCAGGCAGGAGTCAATCCGATGTCCGGATGTCTTCCGATGTTGTTCCAGTTCCCGGTTTTGATGGCTATGTTCTGGTTCTTGCCGACGGCTATTGAACTGCGTGGCAAATCATTGCTGTGGGCCCCGGATTTATCCACCTATGACGCTGTCTTCCACTGGAGTGTGAATATTCCGTTGTTAGGTGACCACTTGTCGCTCTTCTGCCTTTTGATGACGATTGTAAACATCGTTTACACCTACATTACCATGCAGTCACAGGCCACCGATCCGAATATGAAGTTTATGAAGTACATGATGTACGCGATGCCGCTCATGTTCCTCTTCATCTTCAATGACTATGCCGCAGGTCTGAGTTACTATTATCTCGTTTCGCTCTTCATCACCATTCTGCAAACAATGATCTTCCGCTGGACACTGGATGACAAGAAGATGTTAGCGGAGATGGAGCGTAACAAACAGAAAAAAGCCGGCAAACCAAAATCCGGCTTTATGGCTCGCTTGGAGCAGATGCAACACGAACAGCAGAAATTAGCTCGCGAGCGCGCTAAAGCGGCGCGTCACTAATGCTTGTCCCTCGGCCGTCAGCGTTACGCCGTCCTGTTCCAACAGGCCTTCGTAATGCGGATTGGCCAACATGGGACTGGTGATATCGATAATATGTACGCATTGGAGCGCAGCCAAGCGGAACAAAGCCAAGTTATACATCGCGTGTATATTCCGTAATCGTTCCGTTTTGCCGCCTAACCAGTAAAGCAGGTTTTTGCGTTCCTGCATACTCATGCCACGCGTGATAAAGGCAAAATAACGATTTTCGTCAATAATAGGCAGACTTACTAATACAGGTTCCTGCCCGCATGCGCGAGCTTGCGCAATCTTATCGGTGTATAGTGCCTTATAGGCAACTAAATCCATTTGAGGCACGTGATGACCACTCGGGTTAGCAGCAATCGCCTTCCAGTCGTACTGCAACCCGCTCACAGGTTGAATAATACATGTGGTATCCATAAATAACCAGACTATTAGTTAGTAAATATAATTAAAGGTGCATTACTAAATAAGCAACCATTACCGGCAATTGTAAGCAATAGAGTGCTACCAGCACATCCATTCCGATTCGTTTAACAGTTTTCATAACGCGAATTGTTTTTAAAATCCGATGCAAAAGTACTGCTATTTACCAAGCCTTGCAAACAAATGTGATTGCAAATGGTTTTTATTGATGAAACACCACGATCTGACGACTAAATTGTCTATATAGTGACAAAATTCAGCACTTACTGATTTCGTCACACCTATAAAAGTGATTAAATTATGAGCAAAATCCCGTCCTCAGTACTCTCTTTGACCACCATGTTTTTGCATGTGTTGGCGATGCCCGTTTTCTTTCTGGGTTTTATAATGATTTATCAAAGTCAATGGATGATTCGCTTGCTGGAGGCTAATCACGACATGATGGTTTTCAGTACACTCATCGTCACCTGTATCCTCATCGGAGTGATGTGCGCTTCGCGCATTCCAATGACGGTTTGTCGGAAGCATATACATCTTAACTGGTGGCAATATACATTATGGTCACTGGGCGAGGTGATCGTTTTTTCTTGCTTCGCCGCGCTATTCTTAGCACTCTTGCATGGCTCGTGCGGTTATTTTCCTGCGTTAGGTCAGTGTCTGTGTATGGCGTTTGCGATACTACCCTATCCGTATACCATTTTCGCTGTATGGATGGCATGGATTAGACCCGATGAGCAGGAAGCGGCAGAGGAGAATTTGGTGCGCTTTGCTGATAATACCGGAAGACTCAAACTCGTTATTGCGAATAATGTCATCCTGTATATCGAAGCGCAGGAGAACTATATATCTGTGCATTATATGGAGGGAGATACATATAAAGAATACTCGCTTCGTCAAACCATGCGGGGCATTGAGGATCTTATGGCGCGGCATGGAATAGTACGTTGCCAACGATCATATTTCATCAACCCCCGCCATATTAAAGTGCTGCGCAGGGATAAAGAAGGTATGATACAAGCTGAATTGGACGTAGCCAATACACGCCACGTCCCTGTTTCGCCCAAATACTACGAGCAATTGAGCAAAATATTATAGCATTTTGCTTTAAGTTGCTAAAACGTTAAGCAGTTAAATCGTTAGACTATTAACGAGCATACCGCATGCGGCCAGAATATCTTCACCGCGCGAACGACGGATGGTTGTTGTTAATCCGTTATCGGTCAAATAGTCACGCAGCCACTCCATCTGTTTATTATCGGACGTCGGAAAACGGCGTCCGTTTTTGATGTCCTCCACGCCCGCATGAAAACGAATCAGATTAACGCGGCAGGATAACCCTTTCAGCAATCGTAGCAATTCTTTGGCATGACGAGGCGTGTCATTCTGACCGGCCCAGCAGATATACTCAAAACTGACGCGACGTTGATGACTCCAGTCATACTGCTTGAGCAAATCAATTACTTCACGGATGGAGAACAACCTCTCTGCCGGCATTATCTCTGCGCGTTCGGAGCAAAATGGATTATGCAAAGACACCGCTAAATGGCACTCACTCTCCTCCAGAAAACGCTTCATAGCCGGCACACCCACTGTGGAAACAGTGATACGCTTGGATGACCATCCGCAACCATAATTAGCCGTCATTATCTCCAGCGAGCGAAGCACATAATCGATATTATCCATCGGTTCTCCCTCGCCCATGTAAACGATATTGGAGAGCGGCTCGCGGCCATCAGCGACAGCCAGCGCATCTATCTCAAAAATCTGGTTCAGGATTTCCGCCGCGGACAGATGTCCGTGAAAACCCAATGTGCCTGTCATGCAGAACCTACAGCCCATCTTGCACCCCGCCTGCGTAGATACACATAGCGTGGCTCTGTCATCCTCCGGAATATATACCGTTTCTATGAAACGGGATTGGTGATGGGTGATGGGTGATTGGTCTTCTTTTACCTCAAATAAGTACTTCCTTGTGCCATCAACACTAACTGCTTCTCGGACAGGTGTATGACGGCCAACGATATACTGCATTTTGAGTGCCTCGCGTCCTTTGAGAGATATATTGGTCATCTCTTCAAACGAACACACCCGTTTGACATACAACCACTCGGCAAGTTGCTTACCTGCATACTTCTGCAATCCTACCCGCTGAGCGACATCTTGCAGTTCCGATAATGTTTTACCTAAGAGAACTTCCACTATTTCTTAACCACTACATGCGGATAAGCGAAATTGAATCCATGTTGCGGCAACTCGGTATAGAATCGTTCCTGCATGTCGAAGAACACATCCCAATAGTCGGTCGAGCGCACCCACGCACGAACCACGAATGTAATATCGTTGGCATTCAGCGATTTGAGTGCCACAAACGGAGCAGGGATAGCATCCATTCGATAGTTGACAGTCGATAACTGATAAGCGGTCACGTGCAACTCTTTATAGAGTTTCTTCATATCTGTATCGGCCTGTAGTATCCGCGGTTCTTGAGCCATTATCTCCTGTATCGTCTGTTTGCAAGCAGCGGCATCAATACCGTATTCCACACTTACCGTCCACTCCACACGACGCAAAGGACGACCGTCGAAATTATTGATATTACCGTTGGAGAGCGCACCGTTAGGTAGAATTACGACCCTGTTATCCGGTGTAAGAATCTTTGTCACCGTTATGTTTACCTCCACCACGCGGCCTAAGGTACCTTGCGCTTCAATCACATCGCCGGCCTTAAACGGCTTGAAGGCGAGAAGCATGATTCCGCCCGCGAAATTCTGCACAGTGCCGGACAAAGCCATACCTACGGCCAAACCTCCTGCTGCCAAGAGAGCTGCCAACGAGGTGGTATCCACACCAAGAGTGCTGATTGTGATAACGACAACAAGTATGGTCAGGGAGATGGATGCGAAAGAAGTGATAAACGAAGCAATGGTCTTCTCCGTATTACGTCTCTCAAACATCCGTTTGAGGCCTGCTTTTACCATACGTACCAGCCAAACACCGATGAGCAGGATTACTAATGCCGCCAGTACCTTGAGACCAAACGTAATCATATGGTCCTTGAAGACAGTCCAGAAACCATCGGGGTCAGTGCGGGCATATTCAATCATATGACGGGCACCCTGTCGGACAGAATCAGGTGTCAGCGGTTGTTTTTCCTGAGCCAACTCAGCTGACGCTAACGCAAAATTCTGTAAATCATCTAACAATATCATAACTCTTCACTTTTCACTTTTCTCTTTTCACTCTTCACTTTTCACTTTTCACTTTTCACCTTTCACCTTTCACCGTATTCTGTCTGCAGCACGCACCAACGCCTCATCCTTGAGAATCCGGCGCGTAGCCATGAGTGTTAATACAAAACATACAAGCGGGAAGGACGCCCATGGAAGAATGTGCCAGTCCACGCCAAGCGCCAGTTTTGCCTGCCAAATATAAATGGCGAGCACTCCGTAATATCCCAGGCAGAGTAAGGCCAGGAAAATATTCAATCGCGCCTGCAGCAGACGTTTCTTATAGAGGAAAATGTCTATTAGTGCCAAGAGCGGAATCAAAGCCGTAGTGACTAACAAGCCCCATAATCCTTGAAGCGGGACACCGCCGAGAGCAGACAACTCCCATATCTGTAATTCTGCTGCGTTCTCCGGAGTCACCAACTGTATAACCGGTAACCAAATGAGCGCAATCCCTAAAGCCACGATGGCCAATAAATATAAAGTCTGTATTCGCTGTATCATTTCATTGCTTCTTCTAAAGTTTCACATTTATCTCCGTGCTTATTTACCCATCCTATCTGTCGGGCGGGATTGCCGACCATCAATGCATATGCAGGCACATCTTTCGTTACTACGCTCCCGGCACCAATCAAGCAGTATTCGCCTAACTCATGTCCGCAGACGATGGTGGCATTCGCACCCACAGAGACACCACGTTTAAGGATGGTAGGCCGATATTCATCCTTACGGCTTACTGCGGCACGAGGGTTGATGACATTGGTAAATACCATCGACGGACCGAGGAACACATCGTCCTCACAACGCACACCGGTATATACCGATACGTTATTCTGTATCTTGCAGTTTCGTCCCAGCACTACATCGGGCGATATCACGACGTTTTGACCGATATTACAATCCTCGCCGATGATGCAACCGGACATTATATGACTGAAATGCCAGATCTTAGTACCTTTACCGATTTGACACCCTTCGTCTATATACGACGACTCATGAACAAAATAGTCTTTTTCCATTAGAAGAACAATTTCAAAATATCATTTCCGTTTGCTACTACCAGCAAAGCAATCAATATCCAGAAGCCCACCTCATTGGCTATCTCCAGAAACTTATCACTGGGCTTACGGCGTGTAATCATCTCTACCAGCAGGAACAAGATATATCCTCCATCCAATGCCGGTATCGGCAGGAAATTCATGAAAGCCAGAATCACACTCAGGAATGCGGTCATATGCCAGAATGCGTACCAACTCCATGAAGCGGGGAACATTGAACCGATAGCGCCAAAACCACCCAGCGACTGCGCGCCCTCTTTGGTAAACACTAATCGGAACTGTTTCACATACATCGATAGGATATCCCAGCCATACTTGATACCTGCCGGAATAGCCTCCCATAGATTATAATCTGTATGCTCGACCTTAAAATCAATCTTCGGTGCTATGCCTAACATACACTGATCTCCGATGAACGCCCGGGTAGCATGTAACTCGCCTTTGCGGTAATACTCCACCGTAACGCTGTCACACGGATGCCGCTGCAGTTCTTCCGATAGCAGCACATTACATGGCGTTGCCACACCCGCTATCGACACGATGCTGTCTCCTTTCTCTATACCGGCGTAATAGGCTGCATTATCCGGAAATACAGAATCTACCACAAACGGTATCCACTCGGCGATCAAAGTATAGTGGCGTTTGGTATAACTTCTGTCTGCGCGTTTTTTGTCACGCTCGTGACGATCAAAATCGTTCTGCAATGCTAGATAGCGCGTGCCCAAGTCTTTGCTCATCGTCAGCGAAATGGTGTCTTCACCGCGCAGAACGACCACTTCCCGTTTACCTTCAATGATTAGTGCTTGTACTACATCCGGTAGTGTCTCCGGTTCTTCGCCATCGATGGTCAGTATCTTATCTTGCTGCTCGAATCCTTCGCCCTGGAGCACCTCCGAATAATACAATCCGTTGTTCACGTTCTTTAAGGGCAGTATGTCTGACCCCCAATGCCAAAAGAGCATGGCAAAAATGACCAAAGCGCCAATAAAATTAACCAGTATGCCGCCCAATATAATCAGCAGTCGTTGCCAAGCCGGTTTGGAGCGGAATTCCCATTCTTGCGGCGCAGCGGACAAATCTTCTGTTTTGTGTGTCTCGTCCACCATGCCGCCTATGGCACAGTAACCTCCGAACGGTAGCCAACCTATACCCCATTCCGTTGAATCGGGATATTTAGCCCACTCTTCGTCCTCATTCTTCGCGAAGCATTTCACATGCCAGCGACCTTCAAACTTCTTAAACCGTACTATACTGATCCACGGATTGAAGAACAGATAGAATTTCTCTACCCTCACCTTAAATATCTTGGCGAAAGTAAAATGCCCCAACTCGTGTATCAACACCAAAAAACTCAGGGCTAAAATAAACTGTATTGCTTGTATCATCAAATTAAAAATTACAAATTACAAATATTGCTCCGCTATCTTACGCGCAGCGGCATCGCTCTCTACATAATCCTCATACGTCGGCTTTGCAATAAAGTCCGCTTTATTCATTGTTTTTGCGATTACATCGCTCATCTGCAGGAAGCCGCATCTTCCTTCTCTGAAGGCCTGATTAACCACCTCATTGGCGGCATTGAGCACGCACGGCATATTTCCCCCTCGTTTTACCGCCTCGTAAGCCAGCACCAGATTAGGGAAACGCTCCAAATCGGGCTTTTCGAATGTCAATGCACCCAAGTCGAATAAGTCTGCTCTGGGAAAATCACTCGCCAGGCGTTCCGGAAAACTCAATGCATATTGGATAGGCAGACGCATATCCGGTGCACCAAGTTGCGCCTTGATAGCGCCATCCGTAAACTGTACCGCCGAATGAACGATACTCTGCGGGTGAATAAGCACCTGCACTTTCTCTACCGGCACACCGAACAACCATTTGGCTTCGATGACCTCGAAACCTTTGTTCATCATACTTGCGCTGTCTATCGTTATCTTCGCACCCATGTCCCAGTTGGGATGCCGAAGTGCATCAGCGGCTGTCACCGTGCGCATCTGCTCCATGCTGAATGTGCGGAACGGACCACCGCTCGCCGTCAGCAGAATTTTCTCTATCTCGCTTCTATCCTCACCTACCAAACTCTGGAAAATAGCGCTGTGCTCACTATCTACGGGCAGTATCGGCGCATGATACCGAACAGCCAGTTCACAGATGATCTCACCCGCTACGACCAGCGTTTCTTTATTGGCTAATGCGATGGTCTTACCGGCTTTCAAGGCTTCTATCGTAGGACGCAGACCGGCGTAGCCCACCATAGCTGCGACCACGATATCGATACTCGGCATCGTCACCATCTCCGCTATAGCATCCGCACCGGCCCATACCTTGACCGCCATATCCGACAACGCCTCTTGAAGCGGTTCATACAAACGCTCGTCCGCAATACATACCACTTCCGGATGAAATTGCCGGGCCTGCGCTATTAACAAATCGATGTTACGATGGGCACAGATGGCATACACGCTGTAGCGGTCAGGATAGTTGGCTACCACATCCAGTGTCTGCGTACCTATACTGCCTGTACTTCCTAATATACAAAGGTTCTTACTTTTCACTTTCCACTTTCACCTTTCACTTTTCACCTTTCACTTTCCACTTTCCACTTTTCCCTACCACGCGATTACATCTTCCGGATTCACAAACGTACCGGTATCCCATAGCGAGAGCTCTAATTCTTTCTCTCCGTCCATGATACCGATTGATTCGCCTCCTTCTACCATCACACCCGGCTGTTTCAGCACACGCCATACATGGCGATAAACGGTCATATATTGCTTATGCTGCAGCACAATAGTGAAATAACCGTCATTGTCCCGTTCCACTAATGTCACATAGCCGCGTGCTGTAGCCAGAACTTGCTCGTTTTTCGGCGTGCGAATCTGCGTGCCGTAAGCAGATAAATCCGGTCGGGCACTCTGCGTTACTACGCCGTGTACAGGACGGTAAAGAACGGGGACTGTCTGCTGCGTCGCCGCATCGTATAACATCATTCGGTCACGCTCTTTCTGCTCGTACTGCGCCATGAAAGCGTCTGTTGCCTCGTTATGCAACTCTGCTATCTGTGCGCGCTCGACGCGTTGCAGCGAATCCAGACTCTGCACAGTGTCCGACTTGATATCTCCCGCCGCCAATTGCTTGATGACGTCTAAGTACTGCCGCTGAATAGTCAGGTCCGCTTGCAGCGAATCCACACGAGCCGACTCGGCCGTTAACTGCTGACGCAGACTCGCGCTGTATCCCGGAAGGATGTTACGAATCGGCGTATATACAATCAGTACGGACAGCAAGGCGATGATAGCGATAATCGTCAGCGTAATAACACTAATTGCACCTAACAGCGTCACTCTGATATGGAAGACCTCACGTAATGTGCTGTCTTCCAGCATCGCCAAACGATATTTATTTCTCTTGTTTGCCAAAATCTCTATTTTCTATGCTAATTACCACTTATAATATCGTGCAACCGGTACAAGGCTTGAGTTGCTTGAAGAAATCATTGCCCTTGTCATCTACGAGGATGAATGCCGGGAAATCTTCCACTTCAATCTTCCAAATAGCCTCCATACCTAATTCCGGGTACTCAACGCACTCGATGGACTTGATATTATTCTGCGCGAGAATAGCTGCCGGTCCTCCGATGGAACCCAGATAGAATCCTCCGTGCTTCTGACAAGCGTTGGTGACGTCAATCGAGCGGTTACCTTTCGCCAGCATGATGAGACTGCCTCCGTGGTCCTGGAATTCATCTACATACGGGTCCATTCGGCCGGCTGTCGTCGGTCCCATCGAACCGCAAGCCATGCCTGCCGGTGTCTTAGCCGGACCGGCGTAATAAATCGGATGGTTCTTCAGATACTCAGGCATCGGCTCGCCGGCATCCAGACGCGCTTTAATCTTCGCGTGGGCGATATCACGACCCACAATAATCGTGCCGTTCAGACTCAAACGCGTACCAATAGGATATTTGGTAAGAATAGCACATACGTCTTTCATCGGTTGGTTGAGGTCGATACGGACCGCATCGCCTTCGCCCGCTTGACGCAACTCGGCAGGAATAAGACTGCCCGGGTTGTTATCCAGTTTCTCAATCCATATACCATCTTTATTGATTTTGCATTTGATATTTCGGTCTGCCGAGCAGCTCACGCCGAGCCCTATCGGACAACTTGCTCCGTGACGCGGCAGACGAACAACACGCACGTCATGCGCCATATATTTGCCGCCGAACTGTGCTCCCAAACCAATCTTATAAGCCTCTTGCAGCAGTTGTTTCTCCAATTCTATATCTCGGAAAGCGCGGCCGGTCTCGTCACCCGTCGTAGGTAGCGAATCATAGTAATGCGTGCTTGCCAGTTTTACCGTCAGCAGGTTTTTCTCCGCACTCGTACCGCCGATGACAATCGCTATATGGTACGGCGGACAAGCGGCAGTGCCCAGACTCTTCATTTTCTCTACCAAGAAAGGAATGAGTGTGCCTGGATTTTGAATACGCGCCTTGGTTTCCTGATAGAGATAGGTCTTGTTCGCACTACCGCCACCTTTGGTCACGCATAGGAAACGATATTCATTGCCATGTGTAGCTTCGATATCTATCTGTGCCGGCAGGTTACATTTCGTATTCACCTCGTCGTACATATTCAGCGGCGCATTCTGGCTGTAACGCAGATTGCACTCGGTGTAGGTATTGAAGACACCGCGTGAAAGTGCCTCTTCATCGGAAATGAGTCTTTCTTCTTTCGACTTTCGACTTTCTACCCATACTTGCTGTCCTTTCTCGCCGTGGATAATCGCCGTTCCGGTATCTTGGCAGAGCGGCAACTGACCTTTGCATGCCACTTCTGCGTTACGCAGGAAAGTGAGTGCTACGTACTTATCGTTCGACGAAGCCTCCGGATCACGCAGTATTTTAGCCACCTGCTCGTTATGGCTGCGACGCAACATAAAACTGACGTCATGAAATGCCTGCTGCGCCATCAGCGTCAAGGCCTCCGGCTGCACTTTTAAAATCTCATGTCCTTCAAATTCACCTACCGACACATAGTCTTTGGTCAGCAGATAATACTCCGTTTCATCTTTTCCAAGTTGAAACATCGGTGCATACTTAAATTCCATATTATCGTATATTAATTGTTTCTTACATTTTTACTTCGTTCCACCGCCAAGTGCGATATAGAGGTCGATAAGGCTGATAAGACCGTTATAGCGGTTGGTAACGTCGGATAGTTGCGCTTTGAGGTAGTTCTCCTGTGCCGTGAGAACCTCCAGATAGTTAGCCTTGCCTTTTTTCATCAGTTCACACGTACCTTCGTAGGACTCGCTTTGAGTAGTCAGTAGGCGCTGATAAAGGGTGTCTTGAGCCTGCGCGCTGGAGCAACGGAAAATAGCGTCATTGACTTCACTTCCCGCCTTCAGCATCGTCTCCACATAGCGGTTAGCCGCCTCTTCTTGCTCCAGTTTGGCAATCTTGAGGTTCGCTTTCAGTTTACCGCCTGCAAAAATCGGTTGCGCCAATCCTAATACCGCATTCATCAGCAGTTGTCCGGGGTTGGCTACTATACCGCCGTTGTTGGTCCAGCCGATGAGTCCCGAGAGGGACAAGGCCGGACAGAAAGCGGCTTTGGCCATATTCGTCTGATAGAAAGCCGCGGCCACGTTTCGCTCTGCCGCGCGCACATCGGCGCGGTTACTGAGTTGGAAAGCAGGAACGGGTTCGAGCGTCCAGGGAGTAAAAGGATAACTCGACCAAGGTGAACGGGCTATCGCTTGCGGTTCTTCGTTGAGCAACAGGCACATGGATAGTTCCAAAGAATGAATCTGCTCCAAGAGTTGCTTGCGCTGAATCTGCACATTGATAAGCGATGCTTCCATCTGGCCGATGGATGGTGAATAAGCCTGACCGTTCTTGACCAACACACGTTGGATCTCCAGTACTTGCTGCCAGATAATCTCGGTGCTATCCAGAATAACTCCCTGATAATCCAGTAACTGCAACTGCGTATAGATACGGGCGATGGTAGCCACAAGGTTGGCATGCGCCGCTGCGCGGTTATCTTCCGCCTGATCACGAAGAACCTGCGCCTGACGTTTGCGGTTCGTGAGCGTTCCAAATCCTTCTCCTCCCCAATTGAGAGACAGCGGCACTTGGTAACTCAGGGTAGCTCCGGACATACCGGCATCAGGTGTATATGTGCCGGATACACCTACGTTGGCAGGTGAGATTGCCAAAGTAGGCAGGAAACCTAATTTGGCCGCTCTGAGTCGTGCATCCGCTTCCTGTATAGCCAGTTTGCGCGAACGATAATCAACATTGTTCTCCAATGCCTTGCGGATGTGTCCTTGCAGAATCGGGTCGGTGATATATGTCTGCCAGTTGGCGTCACTAACGGCTGTTATCAGGCTGTCTTGTTCCGCCTGCTGCGCCGGCTCGTATTTTTTGAATATACCGCAACTACTGAAAGTGATCGTGCTAACTAAGATTAGCACTGTAAGACCGCTTACGCTGTTAGACCGCTTCGCTGTATGATTGCTTTTGGCTGTAAGATTTTTCTCTTCTTCTGCAGGTTCCGGATCTCCTTGGAAGCGCTCGTGGAGAGTCTGGAAAATGATATAGAACGCAGGCACCACAAAGACGAGAGCCAGTGTTCCAACGGCCATACCGCCTGTCACACCGATTGCCAAAGCGCGGTTTCCGTTGGCTCCTGCACCGCCTTCGATAATCAACGGAATCATACCGGCTATCATCGTCACCACAGTCATCAGAATAGGACGCAAACGATCTTCGCATGCGCCTAATGCGGCTTCTACTATCGACATACCTTGCTTGCGTTTCTCCACCGCGAACTCTGTAATCAGAATCGCCGTCTTAGCCAGCAGACCGATTAACATAATCACACCGGTCTGGAGGTAGATATTATTCTCCTGGCCGCATATCCATGACAGCGCGAACGAACCCATCAGACCGAAAGGAACGGACAGCAGAACCGCCAGCGGAATGAAGAACGACTCATAGAGCGAAGCGAGAATCATATAAATCAAAAGGATGCAGACCAGATAGATGAGCACCGTAAGGTTGGATTTGCTGTTCGCCTGTAACTCACGGCTCATGCCCCCGTATTCGTATGCATAACCTGTCGGCAGATGAGTCTTGGCCACCTCTTCTATAACACGCTGTACATCGCCTTCGCTGTGACCGGCACTCGGTTGAATGGAGCAAGCGATAGACTGATAGAGGTTAAAGCGTTTCTGAGTAGCAGAACCGACTGCCGGCGTGAGCGTCACAAACTGCGAGATAGGAGCCATCTCATTTTTCATTTCGCCATTTACCATTTTTCCATTCAGTTTGACGAAGATATTATTCAGCGAAGATGGGTCCAAACGGTATTCCGGAGCAGCACCTGCCATGACGCGATAAACCTTGCCGTACTGGTTGAAGTTACTGATATAAGCACTTCCGCAGTAAGCGCCAAGGGTATTGAGCACCACGTCCGGAGAGATTCCTGCGCGGTCACACTGCGTGGCGTTGACATCTACTTTGTATTTGGGGAACGACTCACTGTAGAGCGACATCGCCATCTGCACTTCCGGGTGCTTCTGGAGCTCGGCAAGGAAAGTATTCACCACCTCGTTAAACTCCGACATACTACCTCCTTGCAGGTCTTCCATCTGAAGGTCTATGGCATTACTGTTTCCGTATCCCGGAATCTGAGGCATCTGGAAGGGGATGATTTGCGCATCCTTGATATCCTCGCAGGAGAGGTACAGTTTGGCCATCACATAATCGATATAATGTTCGATTCCTTTGCGCTGGTCCCATGGTTTGAGACGTACGACGAGTGTACCGTAACTGACGCCTGTACCGGATATCAAACCGAAACCGGTGATCTTGGAGTAACTCTCCACTTCTTCCAGCCGCAGCACATGCTCCTCTACCTGCGCCATGATCTTATCCGTCTCTACAAGCGGTGAACCGGCCGGCGCTGTTACATCAACCATGATCACACCTTGATCCTCTTGAGGTACGAGACCCGAAGGCAGCGCACGCATAGCGAAAACCATCGCTATCGCAGCAGCTATAAGCCACAACCATGCGCGGTTAGGTTTCTGCAGGAACTTGGCTACGCCGTTCTTATACTTGCCTAAGATAGCGTTATACGCTACGTCATAGGCTTGCTTCACGCGCTGACTGAAACTCTTCTTGGCGCTTGGTTCCTCTTTCTTCGGCTTGAAGAGAATAGCCGCCAGAGCTGGACAGAGCGTGAGTGCCGAGAGACAACTGAGACCCACGGAACTGGCGATAGTGATACCAAACTGCGTAAAGAACGTACCGCTGGTGCCGGGCATGAACGTCACAGGGATGAACACAGCCATGAAGACCAGCGTACAACTGATAACTGCTACCGTCACTTCGCTCATCGCATCTTTAGTCGCTTTGTAAGCTGACGTGTAGCCATGCTCCATCTTCGCCATCACCGCCTCGACGACGACAATCGCATCATCGACGACTGTTCCGATGGCCAGGACGAGCGCAAAGAGCGTTAGAATATTGAGCGAGAAACCCGCCACTTTCACTACCGCAAACGTTCCTAACAGCGAAACGATGATGGAGATCGACGGAATGAGCGTAGCTTTGAAATCCTGCAGGAAGAAATAGACCACTAAGATCACCAGCAGAATGGCGATGATAAGGGTCTCGACCACATTATGAATAGCGGCGTAAAGGAAATCATCGGAGGTCTGCAGAATGGTAAATTCCAGACCGGCCGGCATCGTCTTTTTCAACTGCGCGTAGAGGTCGTTTATCGCCGCGTTGACCTGAGTGGCATTGGCTCCGGGCGCCTGATTAATCATAAACGCCACACCGGGTTTACCGTCCACGTTGGAGGAGAAACTATAACTCAATGCGCCCAGTTCCACATCCGCTACGTCGCGTAGGTGAAGCACATTGCCATTGGAGGTACGAAGCACTATCGACTCGAACTCCTCGATGGACTGCAGACGACCTCTGTACTCCAAGTTATATTGGTATGTGTTGCCGCTCTGCTCGCCTAACGAACCCGTGGCTGCCACCATGTTCTGGTTTCCGATAGCGGCAAAAACATCATTAGGCACCAAGCCATACTGTGCCATCACATCCGGCTTCATCCAGATACGCAGAGAATAGGTGTTTCCTAACAGTTGCACCGCGCCAACACCCGTCACTCGAAGCAGACGAGGCTTGACGTTAATATCGATATAGTTGGCTATAAAATCATTGTCGAATTTGCCGTCACGACTGACGAGCGCAGCAATCTGGAGGATGTTATTCTGCCGTTTCTCCACTTTCACACCCACGCGCGTTACTTCTTGCGGCAGTAGTCCCAACGCCGCCGACACGCGGTTCTGCACATTGACTGCCGCCATGTTCGGATCGGTACCCTGATTGAAATAGACGTTGATATTCACATCACCCGTCGCCGATGCTTCGGAGGTCATGTAAGCCATGTTCTCCACTCCGTTCACCGCCTCCTCGATAGGCATCACCACGGATTTCATCACCGTATTGGCATCCGCTCCGGAGTAAGACGTAGAAATCATCACCGTAGGAGGTGCTATATCCGGATACTGCTCAATGGGAAGCGTCTTGAGGCATATAAAACCCACTAAAGCAATCAGCAGCGATATACACACTGCCATCACTTTTCTATCTATAAAGATATTTCCCTTTGCCATAAATCCCAAAATGTTTAAATAACCCTATAAATGACTAAATGGTAAATGACTAAATGGTAAATGACCAAATGGTAAATCAAAACAGCACCTGTTGTCCTTCGTGTACATTCGCAGCACCTTTGGCCACAATCGTCTCTCCCACTTCAGCACCGGAGAGGATGACTGCGCGGACACCATCGCCCAACTCCTCTATCTCCACGATAGCGCTGGTAGCCAGACTGTCTGCACCCACCTTGTAAACCAAGGCTTTATCCTGAATGCGCACGATGGCGGTCAGAGGAACTAACATCACATCCTCCCACTCTACTGGCATCACTACCGTACCTTGCATACCGGAGAAGAGCTCTCCTTTGGGATTCGGGAACGTGACGTAGCATGTCACCGAACCGGTCTGCTGGTCCACCATTCCGGAGAGGCTGGTGATACGGCCTTTCTCGCTGTACTCACTACCGTCTTTGAATCGGAAAGAGAGTGGCGGCGCTATCTTCACCATCGCATCCAGAGAACCTAACTCTCTGATCATCGCGTGCACCTGGCTCTCCGTGATAGAGAAACTGGCTTCCATCTCACTCACTCCGGCTACGCGGGTGAGCATCGTTCCTTCGGAGATGACATCGCCTACGTGCGGGATGATATTGCCCACCAATCCGTTCACCGGACTCTTGATGGTGCAATAATCCAGACGTAACTCTGCGTCCCTTACTGCTGCACGCGCTTGTGCCACTTGAGCCTCAGCCGATTGCAGCGTATTCAGACTCTTACGCAGCAGATAACCGCTGATGATACCTTTTTCCGCTAACTCCTTGTTGCTCTCTGCTTCCAGGTTGGCATTCTCGCGGTTGGCAATAGCGGTCTGCAGATCCGCCTTCGCATGCACTAACGCATTCACCGCACTGCGATTATCAATCTGAAAGAGCACTTCGCCTTTCTTCACACTCTGACCGTCTTTCACTCTGATCACATCCAGCGTACCTGTGCAGCGCGAGACGATAGAGACATCTCCTTTACCGCGTACGGCTGCGCTCCATGTCATCGGAGCTGTCACTGTCTCACGAGCCAGCGTGAGCGTTTCATAACTCGTATGCTGCGCCTCGGGCTCCTTCACGCACCCTGCCAACAGAGCAGCTACTGCCATTAATAATAGAGAGGATTGCTTTTTCATGTTATCTGTTTTTATATTCGTCTTATTTCTTTTTGTTCAACAGCCAATGCCATACGCGGCCAAGGATACCTATCGTCCATCGGAAGTCGCGTGTCGCGTTCATCACCTGCGCTTCGATACGCGCATTCTGCATGTTCACGTCGTTCTCCGCTTTCAGCGTCTCTATCTCCAGTTCTTCTTGCGTGCCCGCCAACTGCTTGGTCAGCAAAGCGATGAACGGATGGATGAACAACGGCCGGCGGGCGATGATGGCTATGATAATCAATACCACATACGCAGCACCCACGATGAGCGCTGCTGCCCATACAGGCATACATGCAGACATCGCATTAATAGCTGCTACTGCGCCGAAGGTGAACACCCCCAGCACACACAGCACTATCGTAAAAATCAACAGGAACAAACCTAATACACGGCTGATAATACCTATCACGCGGAGTTTACCAACCTTATACAGCGCTTTTCCGTATTGCGCCGCTTCTTCTTTCACTTGCTCTAACATAGTCTTACTCCTTCGCTTCGTCATTCGTTTCACATTCTTTCAGTAACTCGTTCACGCCTTCTTTCATTTTCTCGCACACTTCTTTTCCTTTCTCCGTCGTCAGCAGCAATACCACTGCTGCACCTGCCGCTGCACCTGCAGCGAACACCATTCCGGCTTTAAACAAATCTTTCATAATTTCATGTATTTCAATTCGCGTGCAAAGGTACTACAAATTTTTGAAATGTGCAAGATTTTAATCGAAAAAATCGTCTGTGCTTGCACAAGGGAGTTTTTTCGGTTAAAAGATTGTCGTTTGCACGAAAGTGCGAACGTACTTTCGAAGGGTCCCGCCCCGAAGGGGAAGGGGAGGAGGTCGAAAGTACTACAAAAAAAATTGCATATATTCCGCAAGACGCGAACGTACTTTCGGAGTGGATACCCTTTAGGGGCGTGCCGAAAGTACTACAAATTTCCCCTCCGCGGCGTCCGAAGTTACTACAAAAATTCCGCAAGACGCGAACGTCTCGCTTAGGCATGGTGTATGTCTCCGTGTAAGCTCGCCCGCCCGTCCGCTGCGAAAATATTTTTTGAAGTGAAGCGTAGCATGGAGAAGCCAATTGACTTTTGGCTTCGAATAGGAGGATGTAGCGGGCAGCGTAACACCGACCAGACCCAGCCCGATTTTTTGTGAGTCGTGCAACGACGTATTTTTGTAAGGCTGGGCGAGGCTAAATAAATTTTATTTATGTTTATCGCCTTCGGCGGCATTTACATCCTTCGGATGTGCGGTACGATGCTCTGCCGAGCACGTAAAGTTTACTTTTAAGGGCACTGTAGAGCACGTAACGCGGAAAGCCTGTCTAGGCGCTTTGCCGTCGAAGGGGTTTATCTTGGTTTATTTACTTCTACGCCCAGCCGCGTTTTTGGTTTACTATACAAAAAAGCCCCTCCTTTTGAGAGGGACTCCTTCACTCGCAGCTCTGCTGCATCATTGAATTAGCTTTTATTTCGCTTTGGGAGTGCGGAAAACCAGAGACTCAAGGTACCCGTCTGCCACATAAGAGCCCGGTTCTTTTTTGGCTTTTACTGCCATGATCACATATTCCGTATCCGGTTGCACTTCAAATGCGGAAGTGTGAGAGAAGGGACCGGAAGTAATGTTATCCGGCGTGGTGGTCCATGGTTGAATGGGGCCGGACGGGTTGAGGTCTATGCCCGTTTCGTCAACGACACTTTTGGTGGTGATGTCCCACCAATAGAGCATTTTGTCGTCTTTCGGCTCTATCGTAAAATCGAACGATTTTTTCTCGGTGTCGAAATTAAAGACGGTAAAGGTAAAATTAGCCGTAGTTTTCGAAACCGGTTTCTGACCTGTTGTCGTAAAGGGATAATACTCAAGTTCTCCCACCATGTTGTACTGCTCATCCACATAGAAAAGAAAATACACATAGTCGGTTCCCGACAAAAGGTTTCCCAAACCGAAAGTCTGATCGCCATGATACAATAAATCAGGATACAAACCTTCCGTCGCCTCTTTAAGCTGTTGTACGATTTCTGACGGTTTGGTGTTGAAGAACTCTTTTGCGGTCATGAAGGAGGAAAAGTAATATTTCTCCTTGTCAGCAGGAATGATTTGCACTCCGGCACTATGATCATGAAGGTACTGCGGGTCCATAACGACCTGGAAGTTTTTCAGATGCGGAGCGTTTTGGTCGTTGCAGGCTACCAAAGCCATCACGCCAATGAGAATGAATAAAAACTTTTTCATAATATTACCAATTACAAATTACAAATTACAAATGACAAATTATCAATCTATCTTACCTCCGCGCCTTGCGCGTTATAGGTCTTGCCGTTGCGCTCGATGAGGAGAACGCCGTCCATAAGAATTTTCTGTGCGTCCCCTTTCGGAACTACGATATCTTCGATACCCTGTGCTGCTTTTACGTCAAACACCTTCCATTGCTCTGCGGCCAGATAGGCGCTTACGCTTTGAGCCGGAACATAGAGCGGAATCGTTGTGTTCACATTATAAAAGACATCCTCTCCCAGAGCCGGTGGATTGACGGCCTTGCAAGTGATCGATTCCAAACCGCTGCAAACGGAGAAAGCATAATCTCCAATGCTGGTGACGCTATTAGGAATCGTTACAGAAGTCAAATTGCTCCAGCTATAGAAAGCAGTACTGGAAATGATTTCTATTCCATCCGGTATGGTATATTCTCCGGAATAAGAGGATGGCATATACGCAAAGAGATGCGCATTATAAACCGGAGAGGTCAAACCGGTGCAACCATAGAAAGCATAGTTTCCAATGCTGGTGACGCTATTGGGAATCGTTACAGAAGTCAAACCGCTGCAATACTGGAAAGCCTCCTCTCCAATACTTGTGACGCTATTGGGAATCGTCACAGAGGTCAAACCGCTGCAACCATAGAAAGCATAACCGGAAATTTCGATAACGGTATTGGGAATATCGAACGAGCCGGTCTTGCCCGCTGGGAACTGGTGGAGAATGGTTTTGTTTTTGTTGTAGAGTACCCCATCTACTGCGCTATAATAGGGGTTAATAGCAGATACCTGTATAACGGTCAGATTGACGCAATCACTGAAAGCAGCCGTTCCTATCGTTTGGACACTGGCAGGAATAATGATCGTTTTCAAACCGCGGCAGCCATAGAAAGCCTTCTGTCCAATGCTGGTGACGCTATTGGGAATCGTTACAGAAGTCAAACCGCGGCAATACTCGAAAGCACCACCTGCAATGATTTCTATTCCATCCGGTATGGTATATGCTCCGGAATAAGAGGGTGGCATAAACGCAAAGACATGCGCATTATAAACAAGAGAGGTCAAACCGCTGCCATAGAAAGCAAGCGCTCCAATGCTTGTGACGCTATTGGGAATCGTCACAGAAGTCAAACCGGTGCAATCATAGAAAGCATAGTTTCCAATGCTGGTGACGCTATTGGGAATCGTTACAGAAGTCAAACCGCTGCAACCATCGAAAGCAGAACGGGAAATTTTGGTAACGGTATTGGGCAAGTCAACAGACGTGAGGTTTTTGCATCCGACAAACGCGCAAACACCGATAGTGGTGTATTGGCTTCGAGAGTCTTTTTGAATCGATTTTATCTGATCTCTGTATTGCGCCCAAGGGGTTTCTCGGAATGAAGCGTAATCATCCATTGGGCCTGAGCCTGTTAGGTAGAGCGCACCGCTACCGGTGTTGAACTCCCACTCCATGTCTTTGCCGCAATCGCCGTAGATGGTCTCTGCGTGCATGGTGGCAACTGTGAAAGCAGCCATTACTAATAGATAAATTTTTTTCATAATATTACCAATTACAAATGACAAATTACAAATTACAAATTGCAGCTCTGCTGCGCGCAGTTCTTATTGTTTCCGCTTTGCGCGCAGCTCCGCTGCATCATTTCACCTCTCGGACAAGGCGGACGGCGAGATGATATTTTTTAGATACACTACTTCCCTTCAAGCAGTCTAGTGATAGATCGTCGGTTCCGAAAGAGAAAGCGTGCGCACTACCCAAGTAGGACTCCAATGTTCCGGTAGAACTCCAGTACCAGCCATACTTATTCTCACTACTACTATTCGCAGGCAGGAACACCGCGCCGGCAAACTCTAATTCGCGCCATTCGACATCATTGTAGATGTTCTGCGCATAGCCGTCATAACCATCCTCTGCCGCATACCCATATTCTGCATTATTCCACACCATTCCCATCTCTTTGGAGGTCTTGAGAGTAATGCCTTCCGGCATCTGAAAGTTGTCCGGCAACAGGATAATACCATGTATGACATTTTTGCCATAATGGATTGTCGCGTGGGCAAAGAGTTCGTCTGCATGCGGACGCTCTTTGAGTATATACAACCATTCTGCCGCACTCGGCACATAGTAATCATTATCGAATCGTTGCGATCCGTCAATCCATGTGTGCAGATCATACGGAGTTTCCGGCCCCTGACTGCCGACGTAGCCATATGGGAGTCTCCATATATCATAGCCATAATCTGTCTTAAAATAATTGGATCTGGCGAAATGCACTTTCTTGTTTGCGCTGACGGAGAACTCGCCGGGCATGACATCTATCGGCAGGAATGTTTTTGTTACCATGTTGCTGATAATCTTGGCATATCCACTATCGCCTTGCTCCACAAGGCAAACAACAACCATATACTCCTCTACTGTATGTAAACCGTATGAAAAGGATAATTGCTCCTGATAGACCCATCCATGAACGAGTTGGTCGGAAAAAGTATATTTACTGAGTATTTCCTCCGCATATTTCTGAGCTCCGCCCAAATCCTCTATCATTCTTTTCGGCGCGGCGCCTAAAAAAAAGTACGCATCTTTGTCCGCGGCGGTGACGGTTATAAGTGCTTCACCTACGGTTTGCTGCACTTCGATTTGGAATTTTGAGGCATCGGGCTCATTCCCGTCCCCGCAGCTTGCCATACCCAGCACTACCGCTGCGATGGCAAAGATAGAAAAGATTTTACGCATAATATTACAAATTTATATAATTAGTTCCCAATAGCCGTTACGTTTGCCGTTACGCCGGATAAGAATACCTCTCTCTACGAGATGGATGGTTATTGTTTTAACCGTGCGCTCGGATTTGCCGATCTGCGCTGCTATTTGCTTTTGTGTAATAGAGGGATTTTGTTGCACTAAACGAAGTACTGCCGCCTCCTCCAAAGTGCAATTTTTGCACTTAGAAAATAGATCCTCTACGGCTTTTGCACTTTGAAGTGCACTTTGGTCTTGCACCATCGTTCCCTTCCAATCTAAGTGCATTTCGCACGTTCTTTCTTATCCGGTTCGCCTTGACGGATATATTCCTCGAAGTCGGAGCGATATGTTGATTTTTCTTTCATAAAACCTTTGCGCCGCAAAAGTAATACTTTTTTTTGAAATGTGCAAGTTTTTGCCCCCAAAAAGCAAAAAAAAAAGCCCAAACGCTTGCATATATGTGAAAAATGTATTATCTTTGCACCGAAATTTGATGCAATAAGTTTGTGTATTTAGCGTAAAATACCTGCAAAAAGTTTAAAAACTATGCTTAAAAGAAAGATTGTCAACGAATTAGAGCAATGGGCTAAAGAGACTCACAAAAATGCTCTTCTACTCAAAGGTGCTCGACAAGTCGGAAAAACCACCAGTATTCGTGAGTTTGCCAAACGGCACTATGCGCATTTTGTGGAAATCAATTTTGAAAAGTACCCGACTGCAAAACAAGCATTCGACGGCAACCTGGATGCCACTACTATCATATCCCAATTGTCCATCATGGGATTTGGTCCATTTGTAGAGCATAAAACGCTTGTTTTCTTTGATGAGATACAGACATGTCCGAACGCTCGTACTGCTATTAAGTTCCTGGTAGAAGACGGTAGGTTTGATTATATTGAATCCGGTTCGTTATTAGGCTTGAATTATGCAGATGTCAGTTCCTATCCGGTTGGTTTTGAACATAGCGTGAATATGTATCCGTTGGATTTTGAAGAGTTCTTATGGGCAAAGGGTGTAGCGGAAAATGCCATAGAACCACTAAAGGCGGCTTTGCACGACAGACAGCGGATAAGTGATTTTATGCATGAGCAATTGAGCAAGTACTACCGTGAGTATCTGATTGTCGGCGGGATGCCGGAAGTGGTAAATACCTATCTGAGTGATGTGGATTTCTCCAAGACGATTCTGGTGCAGCGCAGTATTATTGACAGTTATCGCGATGATATTGCCAAGTATGCCGGTTCTGAAAAAACAAAAGCCAAACTCTTTTTCGATGCTATTCCTTCGGAACTGAGCAAGGAGAAAAAGCGCTTTATCATTGCTGATATAGAGCAACGAGCCACGGCGCAGAAGTACGAGAATGCTGCTCAATGGTTGATTGATGCAGGCATCGCCTATTGCTCATATAATACGCATGACCTCTTACTGCCTTTTGAGCAATATGAAAAACGCAACTTGTATAAAGTATTCTTGCTGGATACTGGCTTGTTATGCGCTATGTGGCGTGAACCGATCCAGTGGCATGTACTGCAAGGAGAGATTGATATCAACGAAGGGGCTTTGACGGAAAATTTTGTAGCTGCCGAGTTGATTAAGAAAGGTTATACGCTTCATTACTATGACCATAAAAGCCGACAGGAATTGGATTTCTTGATTGCTAAAAACAATAAGATTAATATTCTTGAGGTCAAGTCCGGCAATGATTACAAACGGCATGCTTCATTGGACACCGCTTTGCAAAAGCCGGATATCCCATTAGGAGAGTCCATCGTTTTATGCAAGTTTCCTATGGAGAAGGAAGATAATATACAGTATATTCCTCTATACGCTTTAGGTTGGATATAATTACTTCGCGAACGCTCTCCGCATGGGTTTATCTATGTTTTTGTACAAAAAAAGCACCCCGAAGGGTGCGTTTTTAGCCGGTTAGCCGATTAGCCGTTCGGATGAGCGGTGTCATAGGTCTCCATTTCAAGCTTCCAGAGGTAGCTCTTCATGGTGCGCTTGCCGTTCGGCTGTTCACGCTGTGCCAGGAAGTTCTCCTGGTCAGTGGTCATCTTGGAGAGGTCCTGACGACGCGCTGCGACGGCAGCTGCCACGGTCTTGAACCGGATGCGGTTCGCTTTCTCGTCCTGCGTGAGGGCACTCTTGCGCTCTACCTTGCGACGAAGATACAGACGGTTGCAATCTTTGCTGGTTGTCTCTGCCACACGGTGCGTACCAAGCAGCATCTTGTGACAACTGTGTTGCGGGTTTTTACCCGGTTTAGCCAATGCGCCGGACACGGTATCTATTCCGGCACTCCATTCTACTTTTGCCATTTTTCTCTAAACACTAAACATTAAACATTCATAATAATTTGGTAAATCAAAAACGCGGAGTTTTCGGCCTACGCGGCCTCGAGCGTAATCCTCTTAATCGCGTATTTATGCGAGCATAATACGCCGCTTAATAGTCTTATCTCCTGTCCGGCTTGCGCCGTCCTAACTCCTTCCGAAAATGCGCTTAGCTTACGAAAATGCGTTCCCTCCGGTCACTCTCAAAAATATTTTTTGAAGTGAAGCGTAGCGTAACGATTTTTTGTGAGTCGTGAAACGACGTATTTTTGTAAGCAGCCACGGAAAGGGCATTTACCTCCTACGGAGGTGAGGATCCGTCCTGACGGACTACGTTAAGTTCACTTATAAGTAGGTCGGGAAGAACGGGTACTCGGGAAGCGCGTAGTGCTTATGACCTTTCCTGGATGCGCGTTTTTGGTTTACTAAAATTTAAAATCTAAAATGCCGAATTAGCCTGCGAAATTCGGCTTCACGTACTTCTGCGCTACGGTGTAGCCAAAGAGCGACGTGTACTTCGACTGGGCAGCGAAGCCTGCCTCCAGCGTCGCGCGCTCGGTGGGATCGGCCAAGGCCGTTTTAGCGGCTTGCACCGCCGTCTTCAGCGCATTCTGCGCCAGGATGTTCTTCGCATGATCGGCCTTCGACGGGTTCAGCAAGTCAACACCTAACTGCTCTTTTCCGCATCCACAGCGCTTGAAATAAAGGCTCTCCGAGCGGTTGAACTTTCCCATCACACGGGCAAACATGCCATGTAATCTAATCTTTGCCATAAAAAAATAAGGTTTTTAGTTAATAAGTTAATGAAAAAATGCATTTTTCCATAAAATAATTTCCATAAAGTGGAAAAATATTTTTGTCTATTTTTGTGAGTCGTGCAACGACGTATTTTTGAAAGCATTCAACGTGCTGCTATCAGGCAGCAAGTTGGAGTGTTAGCGGTTACGAGCGCTGCAAGCTCGCTTGTGAGCGCTTGTGGGCGATTACGCTCAGGCCGCAAGGCATAGCGGACGTAGAATGCGCGTTTTTCTTTACCTCTAACCCTCTAACCCTCTAACCCTCTAACCCTCTAACAGCTAACTGCTAACAACTAATCAAACGGCAGTTCCAGCTGCCCTTTGAACTTGCGTTCTAAAAACGCCAAGTGTTTCTCGTGTCCGTATTTCTCGCCGAACACGATACGGGCGGTCTTTTCGGCGGCGGTGGGAGTGTGACCCGAGCGGTCGGGACGGGCTTGGACGATATGCATCACGCCACCTCCGCGCTCCGGATAACGGCGGATATAGAAAGGGTCTGTTCCCATCAGTATCCCGCGCACCGACTCGATCCCCGGATCAAACTCTACCTTTGCCATAGCTTTTAGTGCTTCTTCACCCCCGTGTACTCCTCAACCGTCTTGGTGGTGATAGTGGACGAACTCTTCGTCGAGTCATTGACTTGCACATAAGAGGCGGTCGTGGTGATCGTCCGCCAGGCCTTGCAGGACGTCACGCTCACGCCCACTGCGATGATGGCCATCATAATCAAAATCTTTCTCATAATTCTCAAATGTAAAAAACGAAGTTAATTGTGCCCTTGTGGCTAAGAAATCTAAATTTTAAAATCACATATCTCCACCCTCGTCTCTTCGCGCGCTGACTGCTCTCTGAGCCAACAAGCGGTGAGTTTTTGTTCATCGGCGGGGCTGACGAGGATGCAGCCTTCGCTGTGTTCCGGACGAGCGCCACGATGGAATCTTATACCGCTGCGACCGGGCACTTGAACTAGACAAGGCAGCAAGCGGCCGAACTTTGGACTTTGCGTCACTTGCACTCGGTAGATAAGCGCTGGAATGAGATAATCGGCATTCTCCAGCGTATCGCATAGGTAGATGTGACGCTCTACGAACACACCGCTGCGTTTGTTAAAATAATGAGCAATGCGGTATAACTTTCCGGGAACGGCTTTCCCTTCGGGAAGGCCACGGATGATCTTATAATACATGGTTACGAGCGTTTTTTGTACACGTAGTCGATGCCGAACAGGCCTCCTGCAAAGGTCGCCGTCTCGCCAAACGCTACGAGCAGCGTTTCGTGGATCTGCCCTTGCGGGTCGATGAAGATCCCGCAAAAGAGTAATATCAGTCCGCCTATCGATAGCACAAAGGCGGCAATCAGTTGTAATTCTATTTTCATAATTCTGAATTTTTTTGCAATATTGCCCACATTTTTCGGCGTTTTGCAAATTTTTCTCCAAAAAGTCCTCCACTTTATTTCCATGCGTACTGTAAGAAGGCTTCTATATTGGCTTCCGTTATCGGTTGGCCGAAGCATTCCATGAGGATAGCGAGATGTTTGAGTGGGATATTGCGTCCACAGCGATGGTTGAGTCGCTCGTGAATGACTTGGGTGGGTATGATGTTATCCATTTCCATAATTGTTAGTTGTTAGTTATTATCATTAGCAAGCTCTGCTTGCATCATTTTTGTCATTTTTTCAGTCCATGCAATGGACATTTTTGTAAGCGTTCGGGAAAGGGCATTTACCGCTGTTAGCGGTGCGGTACGATGCTCTAACGAGCACGTAAAGTTTACTTTTAAGGGCGCAGTGGGGCACGTAGCGCGGAAGGACTGCTAAGGCCTGTGACCTTTCCGGAATGCGCGTTTTTGATTTACAATAATGTTTTCCCTGTTTTCTTGGAGCAGCGCGACGTTTTCTTCAGAGCCCGCAGGGCGAGTTTTCCTTTATTATAACTTTACCATCACGGGATCATCTTCCAATCACGCTTTAATGTAAATGGTCTTATGCTCTTCGGGCAGAAACTTCCTCTCCCATCCGCCTTGTTCCTCGGTCGTTCCGAAGCGCGTGTAGTAGTCGTTGAAGGAGAGAATCTGCCGGCGTATTTTAAAGTCCTGCACAAAGAAATACGGATTCCGACCTTGCGGCGGACGATGGTCATGTAGCCAATTCATAATGGCCTGTTGTTTCTCCGGCGGGCATTGACTCCATAGTAAGTCAGTTGCTCCGCGTCGGTTGTTATACTGCCAGTCCGGCTGGTATAAGTCCCAAAATTCTTTAAATTCAATCATAATGTGTAGTCCGTCTGTCCGTCCCCAGTCCTCTAGTCCTCTAGTCCTCTAGTCCTCTAGTCCTCTTGGACGGACTGAAAGGACGGACAAGAGACTTTTCTTTTTTAATTCTTTTTTTGCTTCTTTTTTTCTTATCAGCTTTCTTTTTGTTCTTTTGCCTACAGGCCGTAGGCCGGTCTTACAGCATAGCGGTCTTACAGGCGGCTACGATGCCGGTCTTACAGCCTTTAGGCGGTCCGTGCGCAGCACTATTTCGCTATAAAAGCCAGTCGGAAACCACGTTTGATGGACTCGGAGTCGGGATGCGCCTTCTCCAGTTTCTCGGCAGTCCGCTTGACGTCGGCCCGCATGTCCTTGAGCTGGTCGTTGATACGTTTCTGCAGTTCCAGTTGCTGGATGTAGATGGCGTGGTTGGGGTCGGAAGTGATGGTGGGGTTGGTGTTGTTCTCCCATGTGTACGATTTCGGCCTGCTGACGACGATCTTAAATCCGTGGTACTCAATGATGCCGGTGAAGGTGCGCGGCAGTCCGCGTTCGGCGATGAGGGCTTGCACGGCGGCTTCCACCTGTGGACGGAGGGTCTTGAGCGTCGCCTCGGATTCGTTACATGCCACTTGCGCAGCGAAAAATTGGTCAATGACGTCGTGTTCGACAGCAAGATCGCAATGGTCCATACCACTTCGCTTAATGGACGGGCGACTTGCGTCTCCACTCTTCGGTCCGCAAACATTCACTTCGTTACTTGGTTTACGTCCCGAGTTTGCACTGCTGTTAAATTCTACTTCGTTTTTCATAATGTTTGAAAGTTTGGTGCGTAGGTTGTATGCGAGTGGCCACTCAATGCACGTGCGGACACACAAACTTTCGCGTTTGCGGGGAACGCCCCGCGGCGGTTTAATCGATGCATTCTAAAACAATGCACCGGACCTCCGTTTTGGAAATCCGGTGCAAAAGTACTGCTATTTTTTGGGACTGATTGGGAAAGTTGTCCCAATTTTGTCCCAATTTGCAGAAGTCTATTTATTTTGTGCTTTTCTTAAGCTATTTTGATCTGGCTCCCATCCCAGTATTTTCCTCAGTTCTCGGCACATTTTACTGCGGTTATATCCAGCTTCTGCGTAGTAATCGATACCTTTCTTCTTCTCGTTCTCGAGCCATTCGGCCAAAGACTGATAATCGCCTTCCTGCGGTCGTACTGCTTTCTTGATCTGCTCGGTAGCGGTGAGTTGTATATCTCCTGATGCCTGCACGAGGTCGGCATGTTGTACGAGTGTTCCTCCACTCATGTTAATCGTCATGTTCTCGACGTTATAACCGATGTGTTTGTTCGATAGCGATTCGTTTTTCATATTCAGTTGTTTTTGTAGGGTTATTATCTGTTTGGTCTGCTCTGCGATGATCTCATCGCGTTCTTTGACTTGCGCCATGATGTCCACCATGAAATCTTCTTCCGCAAAATGCTCATCGTGGGACTCCAGGAACTGCTCGTATAGACTGATGCCCTCGTAGAAATCTTCGCTGCGATCTTCGGTGAGCACGTTCCGGCACTGCCGAGCCCGGAAACCTTCGGTGCGCTTGAGCATGGCCACGAGGACGATGAGGGAGATGAACATCAGCTGTTTGTCTCGTCCGACGGAGTTATAAGTCAGCGCATCGTATTCGTTCTGGTCACCGGAACAGGTGGTGTTGAACATATACGCCGCGAGCCAATGGGCGGTGTTCATGATGCGCACGACGGGTATCTCGATGGGGATGTTTCGGTTATAGAAATGCGATTGCATGGCATGGAGTCCCCGGATGAGGGCTTCATCCGCAGGAAAATCATAGATCAGCGCACGCTCCGTCCACCGGTCTTGATAATATGTGTCATGCAAGAGTGGATGCATTTCTTTGTACTTATAACTAACTGCTAATTGCTAACTACTAATAACTATTTTTTATATTTTCGTAAGTCGTAAAACGACGTATATAAATTATTTTTGTCTATTTTCGTAAGTCGTAAAACGACGCATTTTTGTAAGGCAGTAGGATGATGCCATGCATCAGACTGGAAGGGAAGCATATAAGGGCTGTCTGGGAGCTCGCTCACAAGCAGACCATTAGATGATTACATTCAGGCCATGTGGGCCATACTGCCGCGTTTTTGGTTTATCTCGCAAAGCGTGTTTATCTGGGTTTTTGTACTGCTCTTTTGGGGGAAATGGACTACAAAATTACTGCTTTTTTATGACATACGCAAACCCTTCTGCATCTTTTTTTGCACTTTCTTTGTAATCGTATGACTATCAATACGATGACCCTCCAACAAAAAAAAGACGCACCTCCTACGATACGTCTTTCACTCTTCACTTTTCACTCATTCACTCATTCACCTGATGAGTTAGAGGGAATCAATTTCCAGAGTCATTCCTCTATGCTATTTATGCAGACAGGAGATTATTTGATTATCTCCCAATGACCATTTTTGTTTGCTCCGACGCGGCGGATAAGATTTTTCTCACGCAACGAAGCAAGCAGCCGCTCAGCTTGTCGTGTAGTTATACCTAACAACTGACCTATTTTGACTGCGGAAAGCGAAGCGTCTGCACGCAAGGCATCTAATATCCGTTGCTCGTTTACCCCGACATTTATACCGACATTTACACCGACATGGATATGTTCCGAAATCTCTGAAACCAGATGCAAAATCTCATCTGTTACTGTAAATGGCGGTGTGTACATTGGTGTGTGTTTATAAAACTATTATTTCTCCCATTCAATCCCCCGCAAGGCATGGTTGTATTTATTTTTGCGGAATCACCTCTGTGCCGGTGAGGGTGTAGGAATGGCAGGAACGGAGGATATAGACTTGCCCGTTGTAGATGATTTTGCGAAGCGTAGCCTCTCCATCCTGCAGGTCTTCCAACCCTTGCCCGGAGGCGGTGGTGATGATGATCTGCTTGGTCATACATGTTCCCGGTTCGCTGGTCTTTCCTTGCTCGGCGCAGTCGATGCCGTACTCGCACAGATGGCCAACGGTGAAGGTGATATCGGTGGCGTTCCCGCTCCAGAAGAGTCGGTACTCGCGGAAGGTGTCGGTAGCGTCTTTGCCGATATAGGGTTCGCCCATTGCGCCTTTGGACGGCGTGAGGTTGGCCAGTTTATAATGTCCGTTGCCTCCGATGACGAAGGTGATGTCGGTTATCGGGTCTCCTGAGAGGCTCTCGATGCGGAGGGTGTTATCGGCGTAAAGTCTCAGCAGCAGTCCTGCTTTTGAGTCTGCGCCAAACTGCGGTCCGCTGACGCCTTGGGCTTTGTCGCTGGTGAAGCGGAACAGTCCGTCGGCGGTGGTGAAATCGGATGACGGTATCTGCTGCTTGTAGTTCGGGAACTCCGCGTTCCACACGTAGCTATGCTCCTCTGCCCTCATGCCTCCTGCTGCCATCACCGCCGCAGCCAAAAGGATAAATAGTTTTTTCATAATAGGTGTTTTTATTAATATGCAGGATGTGTATATTTGCAATTAGGATAGTTACTGCAACCATAAAATGGGCCATTCTTTCCATTACGACGCACAAGTCTTCCTCCGCATTTGGGGCATTTGCCATTCTCCACAGCTTCTTTTTCTCTTTGTTCGTAGTTATTCATATTGAGAAGCGCTCGTGCTGCATGTTTCTCTCTGGCATCCTTTCCTCTCACATTTATTGCAAGTAAATACTCATAAATCTGCTTAGTTTCTTCAAGGGACATATCGGGAGTATCATATGATTTGATAAATCTCCGCACTTGTGGCCAATACATCACATTTGCGCTCTCTACTTGAACCTTCAACTCCGCATTTGTTGAAAAGGCGATAATGGATACAAATTTCAAATGCTCAAAGTTACAAAGGGCTTTTTGCAACGCTTCTACATGAGCCTTATTCTGCAGAACGGGATTTTTAAAAGTGAGATCATCGCTATATTCTCTTCCTCGATACCACCCTTTCCAATACTTCTTCCATGTTGCGGAATGTTCACTCCCATACACGTATCCGGAATGGTTTTTAGTTTCTATTACAAAGATGCCATACGGGCTGACGACAACATGATCTATTTGTGTAGTGCGACCCTTATCGACATGAAAGAGCAAATCATTGATAGTTAAATATTCATCAGGCAGCCATCGTAACTTTCTTGCCACAGCATGCTCTCCCACGTCACCCGCTGACACCACTAAGCGTCTTACTATCCCCCAGATAATAATCGCTGCACAAACAGCCAATATGATGGTCAGTATGTCCATATACTTATCTTATCAACCTTGGCAAATAATTCTTCTATCTTATCGTCTCAATCAATTCAGCTATCCTAGTCTTCTTTTAATAATTCTTCAAATTCTTTAATGTATGGAGTTAAATCATCTATTCTCTCTTCGCCTTCGGGAATATCTCGTTCGCAGTTTGCAAAATGAATCTCGTCATACTCTGTAAAATACGGTTTGAGATGGATAGTAAACTTGCCTTTACCGAAAAAGTCTTTTGCAATTATACGCCAACTTAACTTTATGTTATCAGCATCTGAATTCGGATTCGGAGTAAACATTAACGCATATTTTTGTTCATCCTTTTGGTTTAAAGGGTGTTTGTTAACAGGCAAAAAGACTATTTGCGGCTTTGTACTATTGTTAATCTTAACACCATCAAACGGGATATCTCCTACTAATACACCTTCTTTTCTTAATTCATGTAAATTTGTAGAGAAGAAGGTTCCAATGCCCTTTTCGCATTCAATCTCTACCCTATAATTTTCTAATTGCAATTTTCCCGTATTCTCCAATCGGAACGAAAGGATAAATTCATTATCGTTCTCATGTTTCTTGTTGTATTTCTCAAGCAGCATTTCGTACATATGCGAAGCATGGCAATCTATCGGAGAATCCGTGAAATATTTATGCGATATAGCCCAGTAATAATGAGGAGAGAAAGTAATCTCTTTCTTTCCATCAGCAAAACGCAAGCGTGCCTTGGGCTTCTGACATGCCTTCCACACTAGAAATATTGTTCCTCCAGTGCCGATGAGTCCAATTAAAAGGGATACTATATTAAACCAACAAGATTCCACGTTGTGTTATTTTCTTATCAATTCTTATTCAAACTCATAAATATCATAGAAGCGGTCGAACGACTTGAGCAGAGTTGACCATACTGAACGGTCCGATTAATTCTTCTTTTTCCATGTTGATAGTTTTATTCCTCTTGTTCGTAGTAGTACGAATAATCGATGCCTTTCATAAATAGTTCGCGGTCGCCAATCTTATCCGTCAATGCCGGTTTCAGCAAGGCTTTAATGTACTTGGCATCGGTTGTACTGGCGTGCATAGCTTTCAAGTATTTCTTCTTGTCTATCATGCTCCAGTCCACGCATTTTTTGAGCGACCGCTTGAAGATCATATCCAGCCATATACGTGTACTGCGTCCGTTGCCTTCCATGAACGGGTGAGCGATATTCATCTCTACATACTTATCTACAATCTCATCGAACGTACTTTCCGGCATCTGCTCTATCTGCGCCAGACTCTCCTTCAGATACTCCGCACGGCAGAAGAGCGTACCGTCTTTCCAAATGGTCTTGGTGCGTATCTGTCCGGCAAAATCGTATAACCCTCCGAAGATATAGGCATGAATCTTCTGCAAAGCCTTTACCGTACCTATTTCCTCATCGGCGATGATGTTACTTTCCCAGAACGAGTACGCTTTCTTGCGGCTCTGTCCGTCAATCGAGTTGTCAGAGTATGTGAACCAATCGAGGAACTCCATCGCTTTATTGTTCGGAACAGACTTTGCCAGTTTGATTACGCCCTCATGGTCAACGGCATCAGCCAAACGGCGCTTACCATCTGGAGCAAGGAGTTTCAACTGGGTAGTGGCACTAACCAGTTCACTTTGCTCTTTTTTCAATTTAGCTTTGAGGTACTTCCAGTAGTTACGGTTCTTCTGGTAGTCTTCTTGCTCATTGATAGCACCGATGATGTCTAAGACGGAGAAGAACCATTTGTTCTGCTCGTCATCCCAGACACCACGTACTTTGCTGTCTTTGTAGAATCGTATGGATTGTTTGGTACTCATATGTTAGATAATCTGTTATCCGTTGTGTTTTGTGTTAATCGATTTGTGTTTATATATACCCCTCCATATATAAGTCAAAAAAGAGCCCGAATCTATCACTTGAAAAGCAACTTTTTTCGTTTTTTTTGCGTAAAGTGTCAATAGACAGCAGTTGAATACATAGGAGTGTTGCCTTTATGTATCTATTTTATTTATACAATGGGAGTTATGTCTTGTTTTATATTATGCTCTATGGTAAACACGATAATAATTATATTTCTTCATATCAGCATAGTTAGCAATTATTTTCTTTGATTTTAGGATGTCAAGTAATGCTCTATTTTCATCTGTATGCGAAATGCAAGCTCTTATCGCTTTATTTAAGATACTGGAATATGGCTCCTTAAATGATTCTATGATAGCATCATCTTCCTCAATAATTGACGCATATTTTGTATAAAGCGGTATTCTCAATTCAAGAGGCAACATGACATTTTTACATAAAGTTTCTATTATTGTCTTATCTATAGTTTCAATTGCTCCGGCGTAATTTTCAATCAACCATTCCCCTAATTGTTGCGCAATTTCTACTGCTCCATTTAAGATTTCCAAGTTGCTGCCATTAAGAATTTTGACTTTATTTTTCACATCCATTTGAACCTGTAGCAACAAACTAATATCATGCGTATCAAGTTCCAATTCACTAAAATCTTCCGTAAACTGTTCACTGGATTTCTGCAATAGATATATATGGAGATCGTCATAGTTCTCCTTTAAAAATCTATACGCGGCAAGGTCGGCATTTACAATATTATGATCTATCAACTGGCGCATACGCTCTTTTGTCAAGGCATTTGTTTCAAACGAGGAATATGCGCACGTAAATGCTTTGAGCAATAGTTGATATGATTCTGTTGTTATTTTCGCGAAATGAATTATAGTATAACTTATTGTCGTTTTGTCGGAATTATTCAAAACATCTAACTCATCCGTTAGTTTCTGCCCAGAAAGTTGTTCAGCGTTCTCTATTACATTCAAAAAATCGATACATTCTTCTGTGAGATTTATATCCTGTAAATTTAATATGTTCCTTATGTTGTCCCAAGTTGCCGTCATTTTGTTTTGGCGACATATCTCACCACGCAAAGCGACAAATTCTATTACAGAAATATCCTCAAGCTTTACATTGCATTGTGCAATTATTTGTTTCTTTTGGTCGGTAGTGATGTTTTCATTATTCAACAATTCTACAAAATCTTCTTGTGTAATATCCGAATTCTGTTCTAAAAGTAAAAATACCTTGTCTATATATTTCTCAATATTATTTTGGATATATTCAAATAGTTTTGGATACGCTTCTTTTATGTAACTATAATTACGAGTACAATATAAATGCTCATTCCATTGTGGAAAAGCAGATAAGATAGTAGGTATTACATCCGGGAGCAAAGCAAATGCCCATGTTTCGTAAATATACTTTTTGTCTTCTAATGATGTTTCCGGATTTATTACTTCAAATTGCAGATTCAATTCATTAATTAGGTCATGCTTTTTCTGTTCGTCAATATTTATAAGCATGAAATCTGCATATCTATTAATATATTCCGTTTTATCTTTGAAAATCGGTACAATATTTTTAACTAATGTGTTTTCGAGAATCAACCTCAGATATTTATTAATCTCATCGGGGCTATATTCACAAATATGATTCCAGAATTGAGGCCAAGACATACATATTTGATTGATAAACAAGTCAAGATGCAAACCTCGCTCTATATACTGCATAATGAACTCCTTTTCCCGAATAGCAGTCCGAATGTATGTTGTAACATACAACTCTCCCGTTTCAGAAAGAATATAATCCATCAAATCATAATTAAGCGCAAATATCTCAGACAATAATTTTGTGCCTTTTTCTTTCGTCAACTCCTTGAATACATTATCTTTTCGGTTGAGACTATGGTCATATGGTGTATTTCTATGGACTTTAACATTAATAACAAATTCTTTATCATTTGGAGTCAGACTACCTTCATGGAAAATAGAAATATACTCCCAATAATTCTCGTTAATATAATCATTTGAAAGAGCAATATTAATAAAATCATATTGTTTTTGTGGGTATACTTTCCCTCCCTTTTGAATCTCCTTCTTTGCTTCAATTTTTAATATGCCATGATTTAACAAATCACAAATTGTCCATTGCTTGCATTCATCAATATTATGCTCAAGTCCTTTAATTTCTTGCTTTAATTGGTCTATTTCTGTTTTATGTAATAGCGTCTTGCGTTGCTCATATGTAAGATTAGGATTAAGTTCTTTTTCAATTTCGTTAAAACTAAAATTATCTTTTGATGTAGGTTGTTCTACAAAATACCCAGTATAATTTTGTATCAGATGCCTATATCCTAGTTTTTTTTGAGCTATTAACTTTTCAAACAACTCAGGATTTTCTGCAACTTCATGTATTTTTTTTGTTTTATTGTCTATAACAAAACAAACAAATGTGCCAGACAAATGATTGATAATCTGACTCAAATAAACCAATCTTAATTCTTTTTCAGACAGAGTTCTATCGCATGATTCTATTTCTTTCAATCGTAATTGTTTCTCTTGAATTTGTTTCTGATATTTTTCTATAATCTCTTTTTGATATTTTTTTACTTGTTCTCTAATAATATCATACAGCAATCCTTTATTCTGCCCCAATTCAACAAAATCTTGCGGATAGAGATTCTTGTATACAATTATAGAGAATAAGCGATTGGCTATTAATTTTGATTTTGATAAGATTCCGCTATATATTTTATACTCATTGACAATATTATAAATTAATCGCATATCATCAATAAACAAAGATACATTGTCTATCAATTCTTCTGCAATCTCAATATTACTATTATCCTTTATTTCTGTTTTCGGTTTTACTGGAAGTTCATGACGTAATATCTCACCTGAATTGGAATAGTTGATTACTGGTAAAATCGGTAGTATAAAATCAAAGAACTTAACCCTTTCTGTATCTTTAAATATATCGTCACGTAATGCGTATATGAATACTACTTTTTGTTTATGGGATATCTTTTCACAGTTATTGATTAAATAATTGATTTCACGTAATTTAGTAAATACCTCATAATGCTCGAATCGATCTAAGTCTTCTAAAATTACAACATTTTTCTCTGTTTCTTCAAAAAAGTATATAATTTCATCCAAATAATGATTCAGAATGGATTTATTTGCATTTTTGTTGAGTTCTATTTCTGCATTTTCCACTCGGAATTTCATGGCAGAAACTTGTAACATCAGTTTCCTGATTATATAAATGATAGTACAGCCTCCGAAAATTGTATAGAGCCATGCTGTAACAGAAGTCCAATATTGGCATTGTTCTGATGCATCCTTAAGTAATGGTAAATCCCAAAACTTTTCAGAGAACAGCAATATAATAGCCGAAAGAATGATTAATAAAACATGTAATGTACCGAATACTTTTTTATAGCATTTTTCTTTGCGAATTTTCTTAAAATGCGATTCTGGAAGAGCCTCATCTGTTTCATGATAGAATAGTTGTTGAACGATACTACGCTCTATTAATTGTTCTAATTTCTCACCATATATTTTTGCTCGAACAGGATCTGTTTCTTCTTCTCCTTTGGGGCTTAATACGTTTGTATCAAAATTAGCTAATGTGATGGTAATTGGCTTATATTTCCCTTCCCCATTTCGTTTCGCAAAGAATGTGCGAATAACACTACTTTTACCTGATCCATAAGGACCTGTAACAGCAATATTTTTAATATCTTTATTTTGCAAAGCCTCTTGCAATGCATCTAAATACACATCGCAATCCACATCATTAACGGGAGTTAAGGCATGATATTTATGAATACTCTCTTTTACTTTATTTCTGCACATACTAATATAGACTTAGATTAGAATCGTATATTTATCTCTCTATCATTTACAATATCATCAATTGCTTGGTTGAGGAGTTGCTGAAGATGTTTTGCGGTTTTGTCTAATTCATAAATACCCGCTTCAGCATTATAGGTATTATCCTTTTCTGTGAAATTATCTAATGTGAACTCTCCCGTATTATATTCTATCGGATTATGGTATAACGCAGCAATCTCTTTTTGTTTGGAATCCGGAAAATTAGGAACAATAGTGTTTTCTGTCTTTTCTACTCCATAAGATCCTCCTTGTCCTCCAACTGAATATGCATCAAAATAGCCTTTCTTTTTTAGCCACATCATCCAACAACCGACAAAACATTTTTCCTGCAAAGAAGCAGTATCGTTTGTGATAGACATTCCATGGAAATTTGTTACTGTTTTTTGAGCAATATCAATCAAAATATGTACTTTCCCAATATTCCCCTCAGCGCCAAATAATATATCGCCTTGTTTAAGTAATTGAATATTATTTTGATTTCCAAAATATCTTTCTGAAACCAACGTGCCGTATTCCGAAACATCCATCGGTTGGATTAAACGATAATATTTCTTTGACAAGGCTATTGAACTGTAATGCGTCATTCCTATTACAGATATTGCAAGATTTGGTCCTCGCAATGCTCTGTAATTTAAATTCCTTAATGTAGTAAAACCATTTCCGTAATTATGTACAGGAGAAACAATTCTCTGATATTCTTCAGTATAAAGTCCTGTATCTAATCTTCCAACTTCTTTCAAATCTTTTAACGTTGGTAGATGATATTCAAATGTATTGGGCTTTTGATTATTTTGTAGTTCTTCTTCTATCAGACGTAGTATTTCCGCATGGCGTTGCTTGATAAGAACTTGCTTGTTAACAATCGCTTCTGTTAATAACGAAACGTATTTTACCACATTCTCTGCATTACAATTAGGAAGAGGTATCAAGCAATCTAAGAATAGCGTTTTAGCATGTCGAATAGTCGCTCCTTTTGGAACAATGGCATTTAATTGTTCTCTAAAAATATCATGCTTAATAAATGCTAATAAATAGTATTTCCATTCCTCCTTAACAGGTAATTTATACAATGCGCCGGACAACATACAATCAGGATAATCTTTTTCCAAGATTACCACCTCTCCAATGTTACTATCCTTCGAAATAACAACATCGCCCTTTTTCAAATGCATATTGACAAAATCTTTGGGCAATATGGGCAACATAGTTTCAGAATTCAGTTCCGGAATATACGAATAGTCCTGTAATGCTTTTGTCCGCAAAAAATATTTTGAAGATTTATCAATATAACTTAAAGATCCGACCTCAACACCTAAATCAGTCCTATCTAACTTGCGTGATAAGAAATATGCCAGTTTCTTGCTATGAGCATTAGGTATGACCAATTTAAGGAACAAGGAAGATGACAGCTTATATTGGCTGTTTACCACCTCATTATAGGAAACGATATCAGGAGTACGTACGTATCTATTCATACTTTATTTTGCCTTAATAAATAAATCCTGTAATGTTTTCTCTTGACGCAAACACCACTGCTTAAAATCAGCAACAGCAGACGTAAAATCTTCATCTATAACAGGATTTCCCTCTTTATCGATCTCAGTTTCAAATGTCTCATAGTTAATTTTATATGTCTGCGCAAAGTATTTCACACGTTTACTTGTCTTGACTTCATAACCAACTTTATGAATATCACGTACAAAAATCTCATATCCCTTTCTTTTGAGACGTTCAAGTTCTACATCTTTGGGTTTATATGCGACAATGATAGTTGTATTTACGCCCGTTTCTGCAAATACATTAGCAGGCATATCAAAAAGTGCCACAATACGCATTTTTTCCATTAACCATTGACGTGCTATCTGGTGAGAGTCAATGCTTGCTATAGAATTAGACAACACTATGCCCATTCGTCCGTTTTCTTTAAGAATATGATAAGCGTTTTCCAAGAAAGCAATGCCTAGATCTATTTTACCTTGTCCATATTTGTTCCACAACTCATAACATTGGATAACCTCTTTGGCTAATTCCGTTGTGGGGACAAAAGCACGATCCTCGCCAAAAGGTGGGTTCGTAAGAACCACATCGAATTTTTTGAGAACCTTATTGTCAGGACGATTATCCCAATCACCATTCTTATTAGTACTTGGAACTAACTGTATAGGTTCTCCTGTTTGGTCGAATTTTGTATATAACGAGCCTAATCCATCTACTTGAGCAATAATCTTGGCATTCCCGTCGCCATTGAGCAACATATTCAATGTTGCCAACATAACCATTTGCTCGTCAATGTCAATACCAAAGATATTTTTATCATCTAACTTGCTATTTGAATTGACATAAGAGACAGACAAGAAATCGGCAATTCCAACCGTCGGATCTATAACGCTTTCTCCATTACGAGGATTAACAATATTCACCAGAAACTCAATCATCGGAAGTGGTGTAACAAATTGTGCATGTTGGTCTTTGGCAAACTCACCTGCAAATTTATAGAACACCATCTGATACAAATCTGTCTTTTGTGAGCGCACGAAAGAATAATCTTGGAATTGTCGAATAACCTCTATCAGCACATGGACATGTTTCTCATTCCGAAAATCAAGAGTCTCATCAGATAATATACGGTAATAGTCTCCGCTTGCCTCATGGCGTAAGTTTTTAATTCGAGTTATCAAAGATTGTACACCTTCATCCGCTAAAGAAGCAAAACTTTTCTCGTTTTCCGCCAAATAGAAATCCAAGAAGCGATGGGTGTTGTGTTCATTGCGCTTCTCGTCAAAAATCTTTAATGAAAGTATCTGTATGAGTATTTCAAATCCCTTTTGATTAACCATTCCCATCTTGTCCAACGTACGCAAAATAGCAGACATGGCATCGCTAATCTGTGTAGATTGTAAGCCAGAGATAACATCCAAGTTAACAATTCCTCTACGACTTCTGTCTATTTGTTTGCTTTCTTCGTAGGTTAGTATTTGTTCAAGCGTTGGTATATTTCTATATGGGTCAGGAAGATGCAGCGATAACTCTTTGGTTCCGCTTTCTTCGCCTTTCGTATTATACTCTTCGCTATACCTCAAGAATTTACCTTTGTATTTGCGGAATAGATAAAGGCGCTCCGTGTCATATAAGATACCCAAACAGAAGGCAGTCTCCGACTCTTTCATATAAGCTTTTAATTGCTTATCCCATACTTCTGCGATATTCTTGTTGTCCTCCTTCTTAAACTCCATGGTAACCACAAGATGCTTGCGGAGCCAATCAAGAGCATCGGCATTATTGTTGGTGTGATAGTCTTGGTAATGCTCAAACCAAGAGGCGTCATCGAAAACAGCCGCGTCCAATTTAAGAGCAGCAGAAGATTTGTTGCCTTTCGGGAAATGCACCTCTGTCCCCATAAGGTCTTTAGGAAACAAGCCGGCATCTACTAAAGCAGAGAGACATTGCCATTTATAGTACTGCTCGTTTTTAGTTCCATTCGTTTTACGGAGACCGGTTTTCTTACCTATGGTCAAATGTTCCGGCAAGAAATTAGTGAACTCGGTTGCCGTTCCATATTGACTGTCAAATCGTTGTTTGGCTTCTGTGAAAGTCATATCGTATGAATTATAATGGTTCTACTTTATCATGCTAATATAGTCAATTCCTTGGGCTAAGACTTGCACTCCTTCCGGCGTTTTGCCATATTTAAAGACGCTCTCCCAGAATGCTGTAGGTTTCTTTCCTGAGAAATGCGTACCTGCCATACTTCTATCTTTCCACATAGGGAGTTCGCTAAGCGAAACAAGGAACTTACGAAGGTTATTCCACAACTGATCATCAAACTTTGTCTGGAATACACAATTCTCTGCGAATGAACTACCTGTGTTTAAAAGATACATCTTAATGATTTTGTCCAAATATGGTGTCCATGCGTAGAGTATTTCCTCCTTACTCATTCTATATGCGATCAAGTGCGCATCGGTTATTTCCAAGTCGCGTTTCTCAATTATCTTTTGCTCAACACGATTGATTCCTATCTCTTGATTGAATTTATTAACGTACAATATTTCCGCTATCAAAGACAGAAGTTTAGAAATCTGTGCAATCTCCAATTCGCGAGGGTTCATACCATCTTCACTCTTAAAATCCATCCGTGATGTAAGGATATTTTTAGAATCAATAAACTTAGCCAAGAACACTTTGTCATAGGTACTATGAGATAGAGGAAGTGATTTTCCGCGACCTTCAAAGTCAATATAATCTTTGAGTTTATTATCCTGAGCTGTTGTGATGGCGCTTTTGATTGCCTCAATGATATATTTCTTCATGCTCTCGCCTTTGAAATAATCGCACAGGCTTGCTTCGGAGAAAGACAAATCATCATCGGGCAGATTGTGCTCAGCTCGATATTGTTTTACTTTCTCATAGTACTGCGTATTGTTGAGTTGACGCATTACCGCTTTGTCAAAGGCTATTTGTCTTAATTTGCTACCGGCATTGGCATTGGTTTCCGTTAGTCTTGTTATGTCTGCATGTATGAAAAGACGCAAAGTAATTTCCTTTTGCCCTAATAAGATTTGCGCGGCTGCTTTGTGTTGACCATCAAAGACTTTGATCCGTCCTTGTTCGTCCAATCTGGCGAGTGTCAAATGGAGTTGCGGATTGCCTTTATAAAACTCTTTCACCAACAGGTTGATACTGCTATTGATTCCTCTTGGGTTTATGATTTCATCATGGAATAAGTACACGATGGGGACTTTGATGAATACAGATTGTTCTTTCGACAAGTTGTCTGTGAATATTTCTGCTTTATGGATGGTACTATCGTTTATATCATTAAACACATATTCAAAGACATTACCTTTGATAGTAAAGTTTAACTTGTATTTTGAGCCTCCAATAGAGTTCAGTAGATCTTGCAGAGAAGCAGCGCGATTATCTGACTTGCTAACTTCATCTTGGATGATTTTCAAGCGATAAAGGGCACGCGCTACGTCCAAATTGGCATCCTGTTTTGATTTGTTACAAATCTCATGCGTAAGCGCGAAATTATTCTCATTATCCTTACCGCCTGTATTGAGAGGGATAATGTGATCTATATTTGTTTCTTGCAGCTCAAGGTTAATATCTTGCCCACAAATAAAGCATTTTCCACTTTGGATATCATAGAGTTTTTTCGTGAGATCACGATACTCTTTGTCCGATAATTTAGAAATAAAAGCAGAATGCATACGTTATGTGTTTTAAATAGTTTATAGTTTCAATTTGTTTGATGTGATTTTTTTTCTCGCTCATCGCTCGGTCTTGTCCCGCTCATTGGCTCGGACGTGGAATGAGGTTCTGCTTGCACGAGCAAACGCGGATTCCTGGGCGTATCGATAAAAAGAGAGACCGTATTCGTGCACTCATTGACCAATAGGATAGTAGCCGCATTCGAACTGCCTACCGATGGCGGGTTCTGATTGCATCCCGCGAGCAGCAGGGCCGCTGCAATAATGCAAGCGAGCTTGCTTGATGATGCACCAAAGGTGCCGAATGATGCGGCGAGCCGCTTAATGATGGAGTGCACGAGCGTGTAAGTTTAGTTGTTAGTTGTCAATTATCTCCCAGTGACCGCTATAGCCGCTGCCAACGTATTTGATATGTGGCAATTTAGCAAGACGGCGACCGATGGTCTTAACACTCACATGCAATAATGCCGCCAATTCCTCACGCGTGATGTTCGGATTCTGCTTAATGAGCGCAGTAATGTCTTGAGGGACACCTTGAAGGACACCTTGAGGGACATCTGTCTCTTGACTTGCAACAAAGGCATCTATCTCGGATTGCAGGTTAGTGTTATGCAGACGCAACATGACAGAAGGGAAGATCGATTCGTCTTGTTGGTCGCGCGTGTCGTTGAGTGCTTGGATATATTCGGCTTTCTGCTCTTTGAGCACCTTAGTCGGGATAAGACCGAACTCCCATTGCAGCATGTTCATCACCAGACGTGCCATGCGTCCGTTGCCGTCCGCCCATGGATGGATAGATACCAAGCGGTAGTGAGCTAAAAACGAGAGACGATAGGCTGCGAGGATGTCATTCTTCGGCATGGTTGTACGTTCTGTATTGAGCCAACGGCAAAAATCCGCTAATGCTTGCGGCACTTTCTCGTGTGCCAGATAAGAACGCCCGCCAAAACCTGCTGTCACGTTCACCTTCCGCAATTCTCCCTCTGCTGCAGAGAATGAACCCAACGGCGTGTTATATGTGCTACCGGTGTTCTTCATCACAATAGCCGACAAGCGACAGAGCATATCCACACTATAGGGTATGTGGCTGTCAGCAAGCCTTTGTGCTTCCTCGTACGCAGCCTTGAGATCAAGGTTCATCATCTGCTCTTGCAGCGTGCGTCCCGGAGCTGTGATACCTTCGTCAAAGAGCAGTTGGTTCTCGATTTCCGTAACGGTTGAACCTTCTATGGCGGTTGAGTGCGTGATGATAGAATACAAGTAGAATTTCTTGTAGTCTATCTGCTGGTCGATGCCCAAGGCTCGATAGCGTTCTATGGTTTGCAGAATATCAGCCATATTGGTATTGTTTAGCGATTGTCTTTATTTGACTGTGTTACAAACTTTGCGGGTGCAAAGTTACTGCTTTTTTTTTACATTTGCAAAATAAAACAATATTTTGCATAAAAAAAGCAGCCTTTCGACTGCTTTTCCATATCTTTGTGTTGATTATTATTTTTTTTCGTTCGTACTATCTTTTTCCAGCTTGTTCCTTTTCGTCCTTCCCAAAAGGAACAAGTCCACTTTCCACTTTCTACTTTCCACTTTCAACATGTGTTTGTTTACTCAAAATTGGGGGTTAGTGGGTTAGGCCTGATGGAAGTTGACGGGCAGTCTGAATGTGGTGCGGACATTCTTACCGCGTATGGTGCCGGGTTTCCAATTCGGCATGATTCTGATGACCCGTATAGCCTCATTATCTAACGACTTGTCGCCGCAGGAACGTATCACTTTGACCTTGCCAATCGAGCCGTCTTTATCGACGACAAACTGCATGATTACCCTGCCCTCAATGCCGTTTTTCTTCGCTTCCTCCGGGAATTTTACGTTCTCCGAGAGGAACGCCTTCAACGCCTTTTGTCCACCCGGGTATGCCGGCATGGTCTGATAGAGCGGGATGGACTCTTTGGGGTTATTGTTCACCTTGCCGTTCGGCTTGTAATAGACGCTGTCATGTTCCCCTTTCTCGTTCAGTTTCTCCTCGTATTGCAGGTTTCCGTTGGGGTAGAAAAGCTTCCGGTCGTATGTCCTGGACGCCTTGCCTTCCTCTCCTTCCGGAGTAGTAATGACCAGTTCTTCCAGGATGGCTCCGTCGGGATAGAGGAGCGTCTCGCTCAGTAGTCTGGAGCGCACTCTTCCTTCTTTCTCTTTGAGCGCCAAGCGGCGGATGATATCCTTGCGCTCCGTTCCGGGTTCGAAGAACTGGATGGTGACGATGTTATTCACGGTGTCCATATCCTGGACGATACCATAACGCGTGGCTTTCGCGCGCTTTACTACATCCATCTCGTCATCTACCCAAACGGTATCCGCGACAGCGGGCATCTTCGCCATCAATAGCGTAGGCAGCAGGCATGCGAGGGAGAAAAAGAGTTTTTTCATATCTCAGTTGTTAGTTGTTAGTTGTTAGTTGTTAGTTGTTAGTTGTTAGTTGTTAGTTGTTAGTTGTTAGTTGTTAGTTATTAGCTGTTAGTAAGCTTTGCACGCTTCAGCCTGCAAAGGTACAATAATTTTCTGGCATATGCAAGAAAAATCGATGATTTTTCATTTAGGCACAAAAAAAGAGCCGCGATGCGACTCTCTTTCCCCTTTCAACTTTCAACTTCCCACTTTCAACTTTCACTTTTCACCTTTCACTTTTCACCTTTCACTTTTCACTTTCAACTTTCCACCCCTCTTTTCTACCCCTCTACTCTCTTCTCTTTCGTCCTCCATCCACATCTTCCATGTACAGCTTGTGTCTTTTTTATCTCCACCTGTTCCATTTTTTTACAAAAAAAAGACACAAGCTATTGCACAATTGATCATTTTGTTGTACCTTTGCAAGCGAAATCAAGACACGCACCACTATGGCTATTAAGACAACAGAACTGATTCGCACTTCCCAGAGTTGGGATGGCGCCATCCTACCGGATTTTCCCCAAGGCAAACCGGAGTTACGCATTGCTCGTACGGACTTCCCCGTCGGAGCCAAGACCGGCTGGCATCATCATACCGTCGTGAACTATGGCATCGTGCAGCAAGGCGAGTTAACCATCGTCTGCCAAGATGGTTCAGAGAAGACTTTCCATGAAGGCGAGCCTCTGGTCGAAGTCATCGGTACCATCCATCGCGGAGAAAACAGAGGCCGTAAACCCGTCATCCTCAACATGTTCTACTTCTCTTCGCCCGGCCAAGAGATAACCATCCAACATCCGGAGATGGAGCACAAAGGACCATCTGACATTCAGCCTACAGCTGCCCAAGCGCCACTGAAAGCGCTCAGCAAAGAGGATGCACGTGTCTACAGGCTGATACAAGTAATCGGCAAAGAGAAACTTCCCCGCAGGGAGATAATCGCAGACTTAGGCATGCGTCAACAGAGCCGCCACACGTTTATCAACAACTATTGGAGACCGGCATGGGAACGGGGCCTCGTAGACCTTACTTGTACTACCCATCCAAACATACCCGAACAGACCTATCATCTCACCTCCAAAGGTCTGAAGCTCTACGCCCAACTCTCCGGTGAGAAGAGATCTTAGCTTGTGTCTTTTTGGCACAAGCGTCCTACTGTTTCGACAAAAAAGACACAAGCTATGTCCGGGCTACAGAAAGTATTTTACATTGTCTTGATATACCTCGCGGTGATCAACATCGTGACATTCTTTGTATACGGCGTCGACAAGTGGAAAGCCAAACGATCTAAACGGCGTATCGAGGAATCGACCTTGCTATGGTGGGCGGTGTTTGGAGGCAGTATCGGTGCGTTGCTAGGCATGAAAGCATGGCACCACAAGACGCTACATCGCAAATTCACATGGGGCATTCCAGCCATACTCCTCGCGCAGCTTGCAATCATAGGCGTAGTAATCTACTACATCTCCACATAGTCTGCGTTATCTTTTTGTGTTCAAGTTATAGGTGGAGATAAAAGCTTGTGTACAGCTTGTGTCTTTTTTATCTCCACCAGTTCCATTTTTTCGCAAAAAAAGACACAACCTCTCAGCTGTGCTTTTTTTTCAGTTCTTAGCCGTTAGCTGTTAGCCCTTAGCTGTTAGTGGTTAGCTTGTTTGCTGAGGTTTTCAATTTTGAGGGTGCCGGAAAGGGTTGTATGCACTTCGCCGCCCCAGTAAGCAGGTTCGTTAAACAACGTGTACTTACCTATCGCATTGTCCAAAACAGGAAGCTCAAGTTCGTTGCCGTTAACAGTAACCTTCAAGTCCGTTCCTGAAGAAGACTCTCCAGTCTGCTCAAAAGTCTGTTCCATCTCGCCGAAATTCTCAAGCATGAGGTACGCTGGCAGACATAAGTAACTATAGTTAATATAGTAATGGCCATCGATATTCTTCGCTACGTTCATAGACGAGATTTTGCCGAAGAAATAGTCTCCTGCCTCCGATTCATCTTGCGCTTGGAAGGTCCAGGTTCCGAAAGCATTAGGGAAGAGGAACGTGCATCCATAGATATACTTCTCGTAGCCCTCGAGCGTTGCTCCCATATCGAAATCAGTCAAGGCAAGCGAAGCCCATCGCTGCCACCAAAAGAATAAATAGTTTTTTCTCTGCCGCAAGTGCGCGATTAATAAGATTGTGCATATGTATAGTTGTTAGCTGTTAGATGTTAGCTGTTAGATGTTAGATGTTAGATGTTAGTTGTTAGTTGTTAGTTGTTAGATGTTAGAGGTTAGAGGTTAGAGGTTAGAGGTTATTCGTCTAGGCATTTCCATCTGCAGAAATCAACTTTTGGAGGTATAAATCACGCTTAAACTCCATAAATCATAGCATTTTTTGTTGAATACTCAATAAAATTTGCTGCAAAAGTAGTGTTTTTTTGATATGTGCAAGAAAAAAGTGAACTTTTTTAGTTATTAGCCGTTAGTTGTTCTTTTGCTTTCCGTGGGTTAATAGACATGGAGCGTGATGGAGAGAGCGTGATCCTTCACATAGCCGTCTATGCCGTCCACCTTCATCGTGTAAAAAGTGACCTTCGCTTCTCCCTCCGCATGGAACGTGTAGGTGAAAAAGGCATAATTGTCCGATATGGTTGAGTAGAGTTCATCCAACCCAGGATCAGAGATCTCCCATGTGTACGTCGTAGAGGAGGGCATCATGTTGCCCAAATGCGCGGAGAAAGTATAAGTCAGCGGAGCTTTTCGTGTATAGGAAATTGTGTTGTCCTCGTCCTCCGATATGCCATGATTCGGGTCCGGTTCGATGTACGGAAGAGCTCCCACGGTTTTGTCGCAGGAGACAAACAGCAGGGCGACTGCAATAAAGCAAGCGAGCTTGCTTAATGATGCACCAAAGGTGCCGAATGATGCGGCGAACCGCTTAATGATGGAGAGCATGAGTGTGTAAGTTTAGTTGTTAGCTATTAGTAGTTAGCTGTTAGGGGTTAGGGGTTAGAGGTTAGTTGTTTTATCGTCGCCGACAATGAGAAGGATGATCCAGGTCAGGAGTGGCGAGAAGAAGAAAGAGAGCAAAACCCACCCGAGCGGGTCGCGATGGCGGTTCTTAGCCATACGATAGGCAATATAGACCCGGACAAAAAAAGCATATAAGAGCGCCAGGATAGCAACCAAGATATACAGACCAATCATGCCTCCAATGAGCTGGAGATCTTCTGAGGTGAAGAGGTCTGAGAGAAGAACAATATTCATCATGGGTTATTCGTTATTTGACTGTGTTACAAACTTTGCGGGTGCAAAGTTACTGCTTTTTTTTTACATTTGCAAAATAAAACTATATTTTGCATAAAAAAAGCAGCCTTTCGACTGCTTTTCCCATTTCTTTGTGTTTTTACTCTATATCTAATTTCTCAGACACTCTCTTGCCGGTGGCATCGTATTTCTCTCCGTTGCGGAGGATGTAGAGGATGCCGTCCTCAAAGACTTTCTGAACCTTGGTACTTGGTACTTGGGCACTTGTAACAGGCTTGTGCGGATACGCCATCTCGCCTTTGGGCGTCGGCTGACAGGACACCATGCACACCGTGCATAGTGTTGCCTCTACGAAAAATAATTCTCTTTTCATAACACTCATGCTTTGAGCCATTCGTATTTGGCTACGGAATAGATGGGCAGGAACGGAATCAGAATCGGAGTCTTCGTCACCCACGGTGTCCCGAAGCCCTCCGCCGCTATCAGCAACGCGACGGTCATAATCACTGTCCGAATCTTTCTCATGGCTGTCTCTCCTTTTCGCTGCAAAGGTACAAAAAAAATTTGATATACGCAAGAGACGCCTTTCATAAAAGAACATTTTTTATACGGAATGCGCAATTAAAAACGTTATTATTTTTAATTTTTCACTAAAAAAAAGGTTCATTTTTATTATAAATAATATACGATTATTAAGATTTTCAATAAGAAAAGAAAAAACGTGCACTTTTTATTAAAATTAGCTATTTGGCATGTCATTTTAAAGCAGTACCTTTGCATCCGTTTTTGGACAAAAGGTTCGAAAAGTAGTTTATTTAAGTACAAAAAGAGCAATGCGAATTGAATTAAGACAAACAATTTTCTGTTTATTAGCGGTACTGGCATGCCCGTTATTTTCTCAGAAGACGTCCACTGT
>Ga0247608_10000786_pt1 | contig 48594 bp, 40 predicted proteins | sample 176DNAGHGlowgp2_FD_193490 | JGI IMG/M metagenome (GOLD analysis project Ga0247608, IMG submission 193490) | Sheep rumen microbial communities from Palmerston North, Manawatu-Wanganui, New Zealand - 1766 DNA GHGlow gp2 | ecosystem: Host-associated > Mammals > Digestive system > Stomach > Rumen ...
TGTTGTCGATACGGTTGTTGAAGTCGTGGTCCACGAAGAAGAAGGTGTTTCCCCAATTGTCATTGTAGAAACCTTCGATGGTGGTGGTTACATGCTTACGATCCTTGCCGAAATCGTAAAACACCTGAATGTTGGTCTGGGCCTTGGCCAACTGGCCGAAGGCAAGCGTTGCCACAGCAACGGCAAGAATAGTTTTTTTGAGCATAAAACGTAGTTTATGAAATGAATATATAAAAGTTTATTTCCTGAGGGAAGGATTGATTTCAAAGTTCACGGCCTTGTCGGCCTCCGGATTGGCGCCGAACTCGTAGTCCTTGCCGGGAAGGACGGCGTTCAGGACAATCCCCACCAGCGCGGCCACGGCGAGGCCGCTGAGTTTGGTGAAGCCCAGGTCGATGGCATCGCCGGCACCGTACTTGATACCGATGGCCAGCACCAGGATGAGGGCCATCACAATCACATTGCGGCTCTTGGTGAAGTCTACCTGGTTTTCCACGATGTTACGCACACCCACGGCGGAAATCATACCGTACAGGACCAGGGACACACCGCCGATGGTGGAGGCGGGCATGCAGGCGATCAGGGCGCTGAACTTGGGGCAGAAACTGAGGATGATGGCAAAGACGGCGGCGATGCGGATGACACGGGGGTCGTACACCTTGGTGAGGTTCAGCACGCCGGTGTTCTCACCGTAAGTGGTATTGGCCGGGGCGCCGAACAGGGAGGCCAGCATGGTGGCCAGACCGTCGCCCATGAGGGTGCGGTGCAGACCGGGATCTTCCAAGTAATTGATTCCCACGGTGGAGGAGATGGCGCACATGTCGCCGATATGCTCCATCATGGTGGCCAGGGAAATGGGGACGATGGCAATGATGGCACTCACGATCAGCCCCCAGTTGGGATTGGCAAACACATGGAAAGCGGTATTCTCCCAGTGGAACGGGACACCGACCCAGGCGGCGTCCTTGACGGCCGAAAAGTCGCACAGGCCGAAGCAGGCGGCCACAATGTAGGAGCCCAGCACACCCAGCAGGATCGGAATGATCTTGATCATGCGTTTCCCCCAGATATTGCACACGATGATGATCACAATGGCCAGCAGGGCAATCCACCAGTTGCTGTTGCAGTTCTGGATGGCGCTGCCGGACAGGGTAAGGCCGATGGCGATGATGATGGGACCCGTCACGATGGGCGGGAAAAAGCGCATGACCTTCTTGGCGCCGAACGCGGCGATGAGCCCCGCCAGGATAAAATAAATAATGCCTGCCGAGAATACTCCGATGCAGGCATAAGGAAGCGATTCCGTGGCACTGAGTCCTTGCTGGGTTCCCATCGCGACGACCGCTGCGTATCCACCCAGGAAGGCAAAGGACGAGCCGAGGAAAGCCGGTACCCGCATTTTGGTGAGAAGGTGAAAAATAAGAGTGCCCAAACCTGCGAAAAGTAAGGTGGCACTCATCGAAAGACCCGTAATCACGGGAACCAGGACCGTGGCTCCGAACATGGCGAACATGTGCTGGAGGCCGAGGGTAAGCATCTTGCCCTTCCCCAGGGAACGGGCATCATAGATGGCTTGCGCTTGTTTTGTCATAAGTATTAAAGGTTAGATAAAAAGAATTCTTTTGCCTTTGGGCCTATATGACCAAACAAAAGTAAATGATAAAAAAAATTAAAACAAACTTCTTTCGACGAAGTTATCAACAGGAGTTATGAACAAGCGTTATCGACAGGGCAAAAAAAAGGGGCTTAAACAAGCCCCTTTCCATGACAATTCTTGTACTTTAGACCGCTGCCGCAGGGACAGGGGTCATTCCGGCCGACGTGCTTGTCCACGCGCACGGGCATGCGGCTCTTCTGCTCGCCGTTGGTCGTGAGTTGCGAAGGGTCGTTGGTGCGCATCTGCTGCATGTTGCGGTTGGGCTGGGTGGCCGGACGGGCCTCCCGGGCGTCGCTGGCATCCCGGAGCGGGATGAAGGCACGGAGCAGGAAGGTCAGGACCTCTTCGTTGAGTTTCTCCAGCATGTCGGTGAAGAGGTTGTAACTCTCCAGTTTGTACACCACCAGCGGGTCTTTCTGCTCGTAAGCGGCATTCTGCACGCTCTGGCGGAGATCGTCCATGTCGCGCAGGTGCTGCTTCCAATAGTCATCGATATAATAAAGGATGATGCTGCGGCTGAGGGCCTTGGCAATTTCGCGGCTTTCGGTCTCATAAGCCTTCTTGAGATTCACCGAGAGGGTGAGTTGGCGCTTGCCGTTGGTGATGGGGATGGCGATGTTCTCGTACATGCTCCCCTGCTTTTCATACACCGTCTTGATCACCGGGTTCACCTTCTCGATCATGGTGTTCATACGGCGGTCATACACCTCCTTCATGTGGGCGGCGAGCCTGTCGGCCACCTCTTCCTTCTTCGCATGCGCGAAGAATTCGGCATCGAAGCCCAGGTCGATGGAAAGTTTGCCGATGACATATTCCTCAAAGGCTTCATAACTCATGCCCTCGCTCTCCTGCACCAGGAGAGTGGCGGTGTCCGTCATCATGTTCTGGACATCGATCTCGATGCGGTCACCGGAGAGCGCGTTGCGACGGCGGGAATAAATGGCTTCACGCTGATAATTCATCACGTCATCGTACTCGAGGGTTCTCTTACGCCAGCCGAAGTGGTTCTCCTCGACTTTCTTCTGTGCGTTCTCGATGGCGCTGGAAAGCATGCCGGAAACGAGGGCCTCGTCATCGGCCATGCCCAGTTTGTCAACCACGCCGGCGATGCGCTCGGAGCCGAACTTTCGCATGAGGTCGTCTTCCAGGGAGATGTAGAAGCAGGAACTGCCAGGATCTCCCTGACGGCCGGCACGTCCGCGGAGCTGACGGTCCACACGGCGGCTGTCATGACGGGTGGTGCCGATGATGGCCAGACCGCCCGCATCCTTCACCTCCTGGGAGAGTTTGATATCGGTACCACGGCCCGCCATGTTGGTGGCGATGGTCACCTTGCCCTTCTGACCGGCCTGAGCGACGATTTCCGCCTCCCGGGCGTGCTCCTTGGCGTTGAGGACGTTGGCCGATATGCCGCGGATGCGCATCATGCGGGCCAGGAGTTCGGACGTTTCCACGTCGGTGGTGCCCACCAGCACCGGCCGGCCGGCGTTGGACAGTTCCACCACTTTGTCGATCACGGCGTTGAACTTGGCCTTTTTGGTCTTGTAGATAATGTCGTTCTGGTCGTCACGGATGACGGGACGGTTGGTGGGAATCACCACCACGTCCAGTTTGTAGATGTCCCAGAACTCCCCTGCCTCCGTTTCGGCCGTACCCGTCATACCGGCGAGTTTGTGGTACATACGGAAGTAGTTCTGCAGGGTCACGGTGGCGAAGGTCTGGGTCGCCGCCTCCACCTTCACGTTCTCCTTGGCTTCAACGGCCTGGTGCAGACCGTCGCTCCAGCGCCGGCCCTCCATGATTCGGCCCGTGCTCTCGTCCACGATTTTCACCTTGTTGTCCACAATCACGTAGTCCACGTCCTTGGTGAACATGGCGTAGGCCTTCAGGAGTTGGATCACGGTGTGGACCCGCTCGCTCTTGAGGGAGAAGTCCTCCATGAGGGCGTCTTTCTTCTCGGCCTTCTGGGCGGGGGTGAGGGAATCGTCATGGGTGATCTCGGCAATGGCCGATCCCATGTCCGGCAGCACGAAGAAGTTGGGGTCGCTCACGCTGGAGGCCAGGGTGTCGTGGCCCTTGTCCGTCATGTCCACGGAGTTGAGCACTTCGTTGATTACGAAGTACAGTTCGTCCGTGACGGTGGGCATTTCCCGTTCGTTGTCCTGCATGTAGTAGGCTTCGGTCTTCTGCATGAGCTGCTTCATGCCGGGTTCCGAGAGGAACTTGATCAGCGGCTGGTATTTGGGAAGGCCCTTGAAGCAGCGGTACAGGAGCAGGCCGCCGTCTTTTTCGTTGCCGGCGGCAATGAGTTTCTTGGCCTCGTTCAGGGTGTTGGTCACCAGTGAACGCTGCTTGTTGTAGAGATTCTCCACATAGGGACGGTATTCCATGAACTGCTCGTCCCCGGAAGCCTTCTCCATGGGACCGGAGATGATCAGGGGGGTACGGGCGTCGTCGATGAGGACGGAGTCCACCTCGTCCACGATGGCATAGTGATGCTTGCGCTGCACGAGATCCGACATCCGGGAGCACATGTTGTCCCTCAGGTAGTCGAAGCCGAACTCGTTGTTGGTACCGAAGGTGATGTCGCAGTCATAGGCGGCCTTGCGGGCGGCGGAGTTGGGCTGGTGCTTGTCGATGCAGTCCACGCTGAGGCCGTGGAACATATAGAGGGGCCCCATCCACTCGGAGTCACGCTTGGACAGGTAGTCGTTCACCGTCACCACATGCACGCCTTTGCCGGCAAGGGCGTTGAGGAACACCGGAAGGGTAGCCACGAGGGTCTTTCCCTCACCGGTGGCCATCTCGGCGATCATGCCGCGCTGTTCCTTGTTGGTCTTGACGCCGCCGTTGAGGACGATGCCGCCGATGAGTTGGACATCGTAGTGGACCATGTCCCAGGTAATCTCATTGCCGCCGGCCATCCAGTGGTTTTTCCATACGGCCTTTTCGCCCTGAATTTCCACGAAATCGCGGCCCTGGGCAGCCAGAAGCCGGTCGAAATCCGTGGCGGTGACCTCCACCGTCTCCTGTCCGGCAAAACGGCGGGCCGTGGACTTGACGATGGCGAACGCCTCCGGAAGGAGTTCGTTGAGGGTGACCTCGATGGCGTCATCCTCCTCCTTCACCAGCCTGTCGCTCTCGGAGGCAAGGGCCTCCTTCTGCTCCACGGGGATGTCCTTGTCCAGTTCCAGTTTGATTTCCGCGATGCGGTCCTCGAAGGGCTTCTCCACGGCAAGGATTTTCTCGCGGAGGGCACGGCTGTGGGCACGGAGTTCGTCGTTGGAAAGTTTGTCAATATCGGGATATACTTTCAGAATCTGGTCCAGGACAGGGCGGATCGCCTTCATGTCACGGTCGCTCTTGGATCCGAAAATTTTCTTTAATACGTCTGCAATGGCCATATGGCTTTCTCTTTAAAAATCTTACAAATTTACAAACTTTGCCGATATTATACAAATACCATTCCCCGGAAAGAGGCTGACAAAGTGACAGGCTAACAGACACGGCGGCGGTGCTCACGCACGGCGGGCAATTGGCGGCATATATCACGGAAGTATTTAAAAACAAGCATTTTACGATACTTCACCGCTTTCACCAAAGTAAAGAGAAGGACATAGCAGAAGCGCTCCCAGAGCGGATGGTTGATGTCACAAAGCCGGACAAGGGAGCCGGTATAATAATTCCGGAAAATGATCTTTTCCACGGATTCCTCCCGCCGGGCACGGTCATGGACCGCCCGGGCCGACGGCAGCACCCCCACTTTCTTTCCATGGAAATGCGCCCGGTGGCACCAGTCGTCGTCCTGCCCGTAGAAGCCGAAAAGATTCTCGTTGAAAAGGCCGATTTCCTCCAGCGCCTTCACCGGCACCAGCCAGTGCGCCGCCATCACGCGCTTCAGGCTCAATACAGGGGGCGCCGCCCCCTCAAACACCCCCGCGGCCTTTCCGTCTGTCCGGTTCAACGGGAGAACTGTCCCGGAATATAGTTTGGCGAACTGGCAGTCAAGGGCTTGGTAGCCGTCCTGGAACTGGAGCGGGCTCAGGACGGCATATTCCGGATGCGCCTGCGCGGCGGCCACCAGTTTTTCCAGGGCTCCCTCTTCCAGCCAGGCGTCCTGGTTCAGGAGATATACATAGTCATACCCTTTATCCATCGCCCGGAGAAAGCCCAGGTTATTGGCCTTGGAAAAGCCCAGGTTCTCCGCGCTCCGGAGCAATGTCACCTCGGGGAAATGCGACTGGATCCAGTCGGCACTGCCATCCGTGGAGTCGTTGTCCACGACGAACACATCGGCCCCCCTCACGGAAGAAAGGCAGCGCTCCAGCCAGTGAAGGCCGTTGTACACGACGACGATGACAAGGACTTTTTTCATAGGCGGGAAAAACGGATGAAGAGTTCCTTGGGCGTGGCCTTCGAGAAGGCCGTCCGAAGCACATGGCAGGCGGTCCGGAACATGACGTCGTTACGGCTTCCGGCCGGCCGAGGGGCCAACAGATACTTGCCTGCCCGGAGCAATTCAAAACTCCAGATAAACAGGCCTAAAGCAAAGGTTCTTAGCCACTTGCCATCCCCATAATAAATGAGCGCGCCCCGAACCCGGGCGGGCTTGATGGCGGGTTCCATCCGGGAGACGGAACCGCCGGCGAGGTGGGTAATGGAAAGGGCGGCATCGGCCCAGACCGTATGGCCCAGGGCATTGAAAAGTTGGCCCAGGGCGATGTCTTCGGGCGTGAAGAAAAAGCGTTCGTCAAACCAGCCGGCCTCACGGAAGGCCGAAGTCCTTGCCAGGAAACAGGCTCCGTTGAGCGTCCAGGTCCGGAAAAGGCCCTCCTGCATGCTCCAGGGCGTAGGTTCCGTCTCGTCCACCCGATGCAGATAATGCTTCACATAGCGCCCCGCCGTCCAGGGAGCCCGGCCGCAGGTCTGCACCTTTCCCGAAGCGAAGCGGATGCAGGGCGAGACCGCCGCCGCATCCGGCGGCAGTTTCCCGAAATCCTCCACCAGGCCGCTGACAAGGCCCGGCGGAAGCAGGGTGTCATCATTCACGACAAAACAGAACGCTCCCCTCACCTGCCGCAGCGCCAGGTTGTTGTTCTCCGAAAAGCCCCGTATCCCGTCCGACACGACCACAGTCACCCAGGGATATCTCTCCCGGAGGGCCGACAGGTTCCCGGGCGTGAAACGGTAGGCCACCACGAACGTTTCCAGGACGGCCTCCGCATTCCCATCCCGGAGACTGTCCAGGCAGGGAAACAGGATGTCGGGCCTGTTCATGCACACGATGACGACACTCACTACCTGAGCCATAGGAGCATCCATTTGCGCCAGCAGAGGCGGAGGTTATACATGAGATTGGGAAGATTCACCTTCCCGGGCACCCGCTCCTTCCCCGTAGCGGGATGAAGGGTGTAGCGGATGAACGGAACGTTGCGGGCATTGAGTCCGGGCCCCAGCAGCAGTGCGGGCCGGCTTTTCTCCAGGAAAAGCGCCGGAGTGAGGCAGAGCTGGTCCCGCGTGGAGGCCGACTGCAGCAGCAGTTCCCACCAACGCTCATTGAGCGCCACCACTTCCGGAAGCCGGTGCCGGCGGAGGAGGACATTGGTCTCATACAGCCCGGCGTGACGGGGCATTCCCATGTCTTTGAGGCGTTTCAGATGGGCGAAGGCCGCCCGCGTCCCGATCTTGTCCTTCCGGTAGCAATAGCGCAGTTCCTCATACACGCAGTCCCGCTGCGGATGCGCCAGGAATGCCATGGAGGCCGCGCAGGAGGTGATTCTGTCGTAGAATTCCGGGGCCGAGATGCAAAGGTTGGCATCCATGAACACCGACAGGTCGTACTCCGGAAGGAGCAGATGCGGATGCAGTTTGGCATAGCGGGCCCGCAGAACCGGGCTTTCGGACCGGAAGGGTATTTCCCGCAGTTCCCATACACCGTCCTTTCCGGCCCTGTCCGTGAAACAGACATAGTCGTAGGAGGAATCCACGGCCCTGGGCTGCACCAAGCGGTCGTAATTCCCCGTAAGGACTGTATAGATGACTTTTTTCATTTCACTGCAAAAATAATGTTTTGGAAGGATAAGACAAAATCATTATATTTGTTACATGAAAGATACCCTCATCACGGCCCGGAGAAAAAGGCAGGAAATCCTATGTTTCGGCATTTGTTTCGCCGCAGCGGTTCTCATCAACCTGGGTGCCATCCTCTATTTCGGAACGCCTTGGTATGAACTGTTCACCCAAATCGGCTACACCCTTGTCATCGCCGTGGTGCTATACTTCGTGACGGTTCTTGTCCGCCTGGTCATCCATTGGTTCCGGAAAGCATGATGGAGTTTGTCTATAGCACACAAAACCAGGACTGCCCGCTCTCATATGCCCGATTCGCCGGCATGCACACGGACTGCGAACTGCTGCTCGTCCGCTGCGGGGAGCAGGAGGCCCGCCGCTGGTGCGAAGGCGTGGAAGAAATGGTCCGACAGGCCGATGGAAGGTACAACCGTTTCCGCCCCGAAAGCCTGCTGTCCCGGATCAACCGGGAAGCCCCCCTGAAAGAAATCCCCTGTGACGATGAACTGTTCCTGATCCTGCAACTCTGCCAGGCCTTCCGGAAGGCCACGCGGGGCTGGTTCGACATATCGGCCAACCCTTCCTCCCGTTCTGCGGAGGCCGGCACCTGGGAACTGGACAGCCGAAAGCGCACCGTCCGCTTCTCCCGGGAGGACATGCGGCTGGACCTGGGCGGTTTCCTCAAAGGCTTCGTACTGGAGCAGGTGCTCAAGACCCTGCCGCCCCCCTGCGGGCAGGCCCTCCTGAGCCTGGGCGGCAGTTCCTCCTATGCCAGAGGGCACCATCCCCTCTCGGACAGCTGGCCGGTCTCGCTGCCGCACACATACTATCCCGCCCGGCAGGCCTGCACTTTCCAACTGCGGGACCAGGCCCTTTCCGTTTCCGGGAAAGACCGGCACGGCAAGGGACATATCATCAACCCCCGCAGCGGCAACTGCGAGGAAAAAGAAGAGATCGTAGCCGTCACCGGGCCCTCTCCCCTGGTCTGCGAAGTGCTCTCCACCGCCCTCTGGGTCTGTGACGAGACGGAGCGCAGCCCACTCCTGGACAATTTCGAAGGCTATCAGGTCACCCTTATAACCCCGCTCCCGGACGGGAGCAGCATCAACAGAACACTATGACACAGAATCAGCAGATGAGCCGGAAGGACTTCTTCCACAGACTGGGAAACCTCACTGCAGGAGCAGCCGCGCTGTCCCTGTTCCCCTGGCTGGAAGGCTGCACGGCGGAGCGCGAACGGGAAACCCGGGGCGAACAGGCCCGTCTGGGTGTCATCGGCACGGGCTCCCGCGGCATGTTCCACCTGGCGCATCTCATCCAGGACCCGTCGGCCCGGATTGTCGCCCTCTGCGACGACTACGCCCCGCATCTGGACGAAGCCGCCGCCCTCTTCCCCGACGCACGCCGCTACTCCGACTACCGCCGGCTGCTCGAGGACAGGGAAGTGGACGGGGTCGTCATCTGCACGCCCCTCTCCCTGCACGCATCCATGACCATCGAGGCCATCCGCGCCGGCAAGCATGTCTTCTGCGAAAAGGCCATGGCCCACACGCAGGAAGGCCTGGAACAGATGTACCGCTGCTGGAAAGAAAGCGACCGGGTGCTCATGATCGGCCAGCAGCGCCACTATGACCCCAAATACATCAAGGCCATGGAACTGGTTCACGGCGGGGCCGTCGGGCAGGTGGTGGGCATCCGCAACTACTGGTATCGCAACAACGACTGGCGCCGGCCCGTTCCCTCGCCGGAACTGGAACGGCGCATCAACTGGCGCCTCTATCACGAATATTCCTGCGGCCTGATGACCGAACTGGCCTGTCACCAGTTGGCCAACGGCTCCTGGGCCATGGGCGGCCTGCAGCCGGAAGGGGTCTGCGGCACGGGAAGCATCCAGTACTGGAAAGACGGAAGGGAGGTCTTCGACAACGTCTCCGTCGTCTATCAATACCCCAACGGCGTCCACATGACCTTCGATTCCATCATCTCCAACAAGCACTTCGGTATGGGAGAACAGATTCTGGGCACGGAAGGCACCATCGACCTGGTCCGGGGCATCCTCTATTATGAAAAGAGTCCCGCCAAGTCCGGCATCCGGCAGCTGCTGGAGCAGATCGAACAGGGGGTCCTGTCCAACGCCGCCTTCGCCGGCACCTCCTGGGCCACGGAAGATGCTTCCACCGACGCCGGCATCCGTTTTGCCGACAACGTAACCGTCAACGACGGGGCCAGTTCCGTCGGCGCGGCCGGAGACGGCTCCCGGGAACTGATACACGCCTTCTGCCTGGCCGTCATCAGCGGGAAACAGCCCGGCCAAATCGTGGACGAGGCCTACTGGGCCACGCTGCTGGCACTGCGCGGAGACCAGGCCAGCCGTGAAAGAAAATACCTGACCATATAACCAATCCCCCATATGAGCAAAATTTCAAGACGACATTTCATGAAGACCGCCGGTCTGGGAACCGCCGGTGTCATCCTGGGCATGCAAGGCGTATCGGCCGCCCCTTCAGCATCCCGCGAAAAGGGAAAGAAAGCCGATAAGGTTCGCCTGGCCTGCGTGGGCATCGCCAACCGCGGCGCCCAGATCATCCAGGACTTCCAAAAAACCGGGCTGTGCGAGATTGTCGCCCTCTGTGACGTGGATCTTCGCAGCGCAGGGGCGCAGGAAACCATCTCCAAGTATCCCGGCGCCCGGCTTTTTACGGATTTCCGCGAACTCTTTGAGAAGTACAACGCGCATTTCGACGCCGTGTGCATCGCCATCCCGGACTTTGCCCACTTCCCCGTGAGCATGCTGGCCCTCTCCTACGGCAAACATGTCTATGTAGAGAAGCCCATGGCCCGCACCTTCTATGAGTGCGAACTGCTCATGGACATGGCCCGCCGCCATCCCGAACTGGCCACCCAGGTGGGCAACCAGGGCCACTCGGAAGAGAACTATTTCCAGTTCAAGGCCTGGCTGGAAGCCGGCATCATCAAGGATGTCTATTCCATCGTGGCCCATCACAACGACTGGCGCCGCTGGCACCCCTACGATCCCGCCATCACCAAGTACCCGGAGGCCGAACCCCTGCCGGACGGGATGAACTGGGACGTATGGCTGGGTACGGCCGCCTACCATGAGTACACGGAGAAATACCACAACGGAAACTGGCGCGGATGGTTCGACTTCGGCATGGGCGCCATCGGCGACTGGGCCGCCCATCTGATCGATACCTGCCACGAATTCCTCCAACTGGGGCTCCCCTATGAGATCGAACCGCTCAAACTGACCGATCCCAACGATTTCTTCTTCCCCAAGGAGACCACCCTGTCGTTCAAGTTCCCCAGCCGCGGCAGCATGCCGCCCGTGGAACTCACCTGGTACGACGGCCAGAAGAACTTCCCGCCCCTTCCCGCCGGCTACGGTCCCACCACGGGCAATGCGGCCGACGTCCCCGTCACCAACATGGACGGCACCTTCACCCCTTCGGCCCTCAGTCCGGGCAAGATCATCTACTCCAAGGAACTGACCTTCCGCGGCGGCAGCCACGGCTCCCCCCTGAAGATCATCCCTGAAGAGAAGGCCCGCGAAATGGCCTCCCGGCTGCCCGTCGTCCCGGAAAGCCCGTCCAATCACTTCGAGAACTTCCTCCTCGCCTGCAAGGGAGAGGAAAAGACGCGCTCCCCGTTCGAGGTTTTCGGCCCCATGTGCCAGACCTTCGCGCTGGGCGTCGTCGCCATCCGCACCGGCCGCAAACTCTCCTTCGACCGCGGCAGCAAGACCATCGTCAACGATCCCTTCGCCAATGCGCTCCTGACCGGCATGCCGCCGCGCCGGGGCTGGGAAGAATTTTATAAACTGTAGTCAAGATGAAAAAAGCACTTATCCTTCTCACGACCCTCCTGCTCGCCGCCGCCCAGAGCGCCGGTGCCCAGGAATGGGAAAGCCTGTTCAACGGCAAGAATCTCAAGGGTTGGAAACAACTCACCGGAACAGCCAAATACAAGGTCCAGGACGGCGTATTGGTGGGCATCTCCACCGACAGCAGAAAGAATTCCTTCCTGGCCACCAAGAAAACCTACGGAGACTTCATCCTGGAATTCGAATTCCTCACCGAGGGAATCAATTCCGGCGTCCAGATCCGCAGCCACAAGGATGACGGGCGAGGCGTGGTGTACGGCTATCAGTTCGAGATTGATCCGGCGCCCCGTGCCTGGAGCGGAGGCATCTATGACGAAGCCCGCCGCATGTGGCTGTACCGCATGACGGAGAACGAGCCCGCCAGGAAGGCCTATCACGACGGCTGGAACAGCGCCCGCATCGAAGCCGTGGGCAACAGCATCCGCACCTGGGTGAACGGCATTCCCTGCTCCAACCTCCTGGACGGGGCCGACAAGGACGGTTTCATCGCCCTGCAGGTGCATGTGGTGAACAAAGAACAGGAAGGCGCCCGCATCATGTGGAAGAACATCCGCATCCTCACCAAGGACGTGGAGAAATACTGCACCCCCACGGACGCCCCGCTTGTGAACAACCTCAACAACGTCCTCTCGGACAAGGAGATCGCCCAGGGATGGAAACTCCTTTTCAACGGCGAGAATTCCGAAGGCTGGCAAAGCGCCAAGCACCTCGGGACCTTCCCCCAGGGCTGGACCATCCAGGACGGCATCCTTTCCGTCAACAAGGGTGACGGCGGCGAAAGCACCGGCGGCGGAGACATCATCACCACCCGCCGGTACCGCAATTTCATCCTCAAGGCCGAGTTCAAACTTACCCCCGGTGCCAACAGCGGCATCAAGTACTTTGTGGACCCCGAGACCAACAAGGGGGCCGGATCGGCCATCGGCTGCGAGTTCCAGGTCCTGGATGACAAACTGCATCCCGACGCCAAACTGGGCGTGAAGGGCAACCGCACCATGGGCTCGCTGTACGACCTCATCCCCGCTCCGAAGGGCGAATGGGAAACTTACACCATCGACGGTTGGCAAAGAGCCATGATCATCGTCAACGGCAAGCACGTGGAGCATTGGCTCAACGGCCACAAACTGCTGGAGTACGAGCGCGACAACCAGATGTGGAACGCCCTCGTCGCCTACAGCAAATACAAGGACTGGCCCAATTTCGGCAATGCCGAAGAGGGATATATCCTTCTCCAGGACCACGGAGACAACGTTTTCTATCGCAATATCAAAATCCTGGAACTGTAAGCGATGGAATTCGGATTCGTTGTCCTGCATTATCTGGCCGATGAAATGACGGTCCGGTGCACGGAAGCCCTTCTGGCGCTTCCGTGCCCGGTCCGTATCGTCATCGTGGACAACGCATCCCCGAACGGCTCCGGGAAGCGCCTGCAGGAGTATTTTTCCGGCCGGGAGGCCGTCACGGTGCTCCTGAATGCGCGCAACGAAGGCTTTGCGCGGGGCAACAACATCGGCTACGCCTATCTCCGCACGCATTTCTCCTGCCCGTTCATCACCGTCCTCAACAACGACGTCCTCATCCGCGACAGGGAATTCCCCGCCAAGGTGGAAGCCATCTACCGGGCCACTCCCTTCGCCGTGCTGGGACCGGACATCCTGAACCCCGCGACCGGCGAGCACCAGAATCCCGGTCACCTCAAGGGATTCACCCGGGAACAGGTGCAGGAGCGCCTGGCCCGATACGAGAAAAACCTCCGGCACTTCCGCTGGAACCGTTTCAAATGGAACCTCAAGCGGGTCTTCCGCAAGCCCCCCCGGAAACCGGCCCCCGTCTTCCTGCAGGAGCCGATGGAAGGCGTGGTCCTGCACGGAGCCTGTTACGTATTCTCGAAGGATTTCATCGGCCGGAGGGAGCGTTGTTTCCATCCGGACACCTTCCTGTATTTCGAAGAGGAAATCCTGCACTGCGAATGCCTGCAGGAAGGACTCACCCTCCGTTACGACCCCTCCCTCCGGGTGGAGCACCTGGAAGACGTGGCTACGGACAGGGCTTTCCGCACCCCCGCCCGCAAGGAAGAGATGAAACTGCGGGAGAGCATCCGCTCGATGAAGGTTTTCCTGAAAGTGCTGAAAGACTGACCATGGCCACTTCTTCCATCAAACAAGCGGCCTATGTCAACGCCGCGGCGCGATATTCCACCCTGCTGCTCAGGATGCTGTTCAACGCTGTCCTGGCCCGCATCCTGGTTCCGGACGACTACGGCATCGTTGCCATCACAGCCGTATTCACCACCTTTTTCAGTCTGCTCGCCGACATGGGCCTGGGCGCCGGCATCATCCAGAACAAGGAACTGAGCCGGAAGGATATCGGCGGCATTTTCGCCTTCTCCCTGCGGCTGGGACTGGTCCTGATGGCCGCCTTTGCCGCCCTGTCCTTCCCGATGGCCCGCTTCTATGGCCGGGAAGAACTTGTACCCGTGGGCCTGCTCCTTTCGGTGCAACTGCTGCTGAACACCCTGAACGTGGTGCCCAACGCACTGCTCCTCAAACAGAAGGAATTCGGGAAAGTAGCCCTTCGCATCCTGCTTTCCTGCCTCATTTCCGGCATCGCGGGCATCCTGATGGCCCTCGCCGGATTCAAATACTACGCCCTGGTAGTCCAGGCCCTCCTGGATGCCGCCTTCATCTTCGGCTGGAATTATTTCTCCACCCGCCCCCCGATGGCCCGCAAGGTCGATAAGGCCAGCCTGGAAAAAATCGGCCGATATTCGGCCTACCTGTTCGGATTCAACCTCATCAACTATTTTGCCAGAAACACCGACAACCTGCTCATCGGCAAGGTGATGGGCGCGGCCCCGCTGGGCTTCTACGACAAATCCTACAGGCTCATGCTGTACCCCGTACACAACCTCACCCATGTGATCACGCCGGTGCTGCACCCCATCCTGTCCGATCATCAGCGGGACAAACAATATATCTACGACAAATACCTCCAAGTGGTGAAACTGCTGTCCCTGCTGGGCGCTTTCATCACGCCGTTCTTCTGCTTTGCCAGCACAGAAGTCATCCGCTGCATGTATGGATCGCAGTGGGATGCCGCCATCCCCTGCCTGCAATGGATGTCGCTGGCCATGTGGGCCCAGATGATCCTCTCATCGTCCGGCACCATCTTCCAAAGCCTGGGCGACACCCGGCGGCTGATGCTGAGCGGCGGCCTGAACGCGGTGCTGGTGGTGGCTTTCATCATCGCCGGCCTGGTGGAAGGTAGCCTGGTGGCCGTATCCCGCAATGTGGCCATCGCCTACAACCTGCAGTTCGTGGCCACCTTCCACATCCTCATCCACCTGTCCATGGGCTTCCGCACGCGGGACTTCCTCCGGCGTTTCCTGCCGGATTTGCTGGTAATGGCCGCCGTCGCGCTGGCCGGGTATGCCACCACCTTCTTCCCTCCGATGAACAAATGGTGGTCCCTGCTTGCCAAGGCAGCCGCCATGGGCGGGGCCTATCTGCTGGCCCTCACCCTGACCGGACAACTGAAACCCCTCTTGTCCCTCCTTTTCAAGAAAACAACTAACCAAAACAATAAAACACATGAACAAGTTTCCTAAAATCGGTATCCGTCCTACCATTGACGGACGCATGAACGGTGTTCGCGAATCGCTCGAAGACCAAACCATGGGCATGGCAAAAGCCGTTGCCAAACTCATCAGCAGCAAACTTCGTTATGTGGACGGCTCGCCCGTCGAGTGTGTCATCGCCGACACCACCATCGGCCGCGTGGCCGAAACGGCCGCCTGTGCCGAGAAATTCGCCCGCGAAGGCGTGGCCGTCACCATCACCGTCACCCCCTGCTGGTGCTATGGCAGCGAGACCATGGACATGGACCCGCATACCATCAAGGCTGTCTGGGGTTTCAACGGGACCGAGCGCCCCGGCGCCGTCTATCTGGCCGCCGTGCTAGCCGCCCACGCACAGAAGGGCCTGCCTGCCTTCGGCATTTACGGACACGATGTCCAGGACGCTGACAACCAGGAGATTCCGGCCGATGTAGAGGAAAAACTCCTCCGCTTTGCCCGCACAGCCATCGCCGCCGTCTCCATGCGCGGCAAGTCCTATCTCTCCATCGGCGCCGTGTGCATGGGCATCGCCGGTTCCATCGTGAACCCCGACTTCTTTGAAGACTACCTTGGCATGCGCGTCGAAGGCATCGACGAGGTGGAAATCATCCGCCGCATGGAACGTGACATCTACGACCACGAAGAGTTCGAGAAAGCCCTCGCCTGGGCCCGGAAGAACTGCAAGGAATATGAAGACATCTGCAACCGTCCCGACCTCAAAAAGACCCGCGAAGAGAAGGACAAGGACTGGGAGTTCGTCGTGAAGATGGCCATCATCATCCGGGACCTCCTGCAGGGCAATCCCAAACTCCGCGAAATGGGCTTCGGAGAAGAGTCCCTGGGTCACAACGCCATCCTGGGCGGTTTCCAGGGCCAGCGCCAGTGGACCGACTTCTACCCCAACGGAGACTTCGCCGAGGCCATCCTCAACTCGTCCTTTGACTGGAACGGCGTCCGCAAGCCCTTCGTCCTGGCCACCGAGAACGATTCCCTGAACGGCGTCGCCATGCTGCTGGGCCACCTGGTCACCCAGGGTCCCGCCATCTTCGCCGACGTGCGCACCTACTGGAGCCCCGAGGCGGTGGAGCGCGTGACCGGCGAGAAACTGGAAGGACAGGCCGCGAACGGCATCATCCACCTCATCAACTCCGGCGCCGCCACCCTGGACGGCAGCGGCCGCTGCTTCAAGGATGGCGAACCGGCCATGAAGCCTTTCTGGGAAATCAGCGAAAAAGAAGCCCAGGACTGCCTGGACAGCACGGTCTGGGTTCCGGCCAACCGCGAGTACTTCCGCGGCGGCGGCTTCTCTTCCAAGTTCCTCTCCCGCGGCGGCATGCCTTGCACCATGATCCGCATGAATATCGTCAAGAACCTGGGACCGGTCCTGCAACTGGCCGAAGGCTGGACGGTGGACGTGAGCGAGAAGCAGTTCAAGATCCTGGACGACCGCACCGACAAAGGCTGGCCCACCACCTGGTTCGCCCCGCGCCTGGATGCCACCAAGGCTCCGTTCAAGGATGTGTACAGCGTGATGAACAACTGGGGCGCCAACCACGGAGCCATCGTCTATGGCCATGTGGGTGCCGACCTCATCACCCTCTGCTCCATGCTCCGCATCCCCGTTTGCATGCACAACGTTCCCGAAGAGCAAATCTTCCGTCCTTCCACCTGGCGTGCCTTCGGCATGGATCCCGAAGGGGCCGACTACCGCGCCTGCCAGGCCTACGGACCGTTGTTCAAAAAATGAACAACGGCCCGATGGGCTTCTAACTCACTGGGGGACTAATCCCCCAGACCCCCTGAGTCACTTCGTTCCATCGTTGACAGTCAAATGAAAGAGAAGAATAGTATTCTGAAATACAACGGGGTTAACTACTTGATTCCGTTTATATTGATTACGGCTTGCTTTGCACTGTGGGGTTTTGCGAACGATATCACAAACCCCATGGTGAAAGCGTTCTCCAAAATCTTCCGGATGAGCGTAACCGAAGGGGCCCTCACGCAGGTGGCGTTCTATGGCGGTTACTTCGCCATGGCGCTGCCGGCGGCCCTCTTCATCCGCATATTCAACTACAAGACAGGTATTCTGATGGGCCTGGGACTGTATGCCGCCGGAGCGTTCCTCTTCATCGGGGCGCGCTCCACCGGCGCATACTGGCCTTTCCTCTGCGCCTACTTCATCCTCACCTGCGGACTCAGTTTCCTGGAAACCAGTGCCAATCCCTACATTCAGGACATGGGCTCCACCGAGACGGCCACGCGGCGGCTGAACTTCGCTCAGTCGTTCAATCCCATCGGCTCGCTCTGCGGGATGTTCGTGGCCATGAATTTCATCCAGGCCCGCCTCAACCCGCTCAGCAGCGCCGAGCGCGCTTCCCTGCCCGATGCCGAGTTCGAAGCCATCAGACAGAGCGACCTGGGCATCCTCATCGCCCCGTATGTCATCATCGGCATGGTGATCGTGGTGATGTTCCTCCTGATTCTCCTGGTGAAGATGCCGCGCGTGAAAGAAGAGAACAAGGGCAGCATCCGCGAGACGCTGAGCGACCTCATCGGCAAAAAACGCTACCGTGAAGGCGTTCTCACGCAGTTCTTCTATGTGGGCGTCCAGATCATGTGCTGGACTTTCATCATCCAGTACGGAACGCGCATCTTCATGGAGCGCGGCATGAGCGAAATCGACGCCGAGGTCCTTTCCCAGCGCTATAATATCGCCGCCATGATCATCTTCTGCTGCAGCCGCTTCATCTGCACCTGGCTCATGAAGTACCTCCAGCCCGGCAAGATGCTCCACATCTTCGCCCTGGCCGGCATCGCCTGCACCCTGGGCGTGATTTTCCTCCAGGGCATCGCCGGACTGTACTGCCTGGTAGCGGTAAGCGCCTGCATGTCCCTGATGTTCCCGACCATCTACGGCATCGCGCTGGACGGACTGGGAGAGGACGCCAAATTCGGTGCCGCCGGCCTCATCATGGCCATCCTGGGCGGTTCCGTGCTTCCTCCCCTGCAGGCACTGATCATTGACCGCGGAACACTCCTGGGAATGCCCGCGGTCAACGTTTCGTTTGTTCTGCCGATGATCTGCTTTGTGGTGATCGCCATCTACGGCTATCGCGTCTTCAAGCAGAAAATCTGATTATTCCGGTTTGTAAGAATCTTTCAGCGCCGTGGTTTTGTTGAAGACAACATGCTGCGGCGTTGAATCTTTGTCTTTCACGTAATAGCCGGTGCGCTCGAACTGGACGGCGAGGCCGGAAGCGTCCTCCAGGAGGGCGGGTTCGGCAAAACCCCTGCCGATGACAAGACTCTCCGGATTCAGGAAATCCTTGTAGTCTTTGTCTTCCGGGACCTGGGACATGTCGGCCAGGGTGAAAAGGCGGTCGTAATTCCGCAGTTCCAGTTCGCGGGCATGTGGGACGCTCACCCAATGGATGGTGCCCTTCACCGAGCGCCACTCTCCGGTGACGGGATGGGTGGAAGGGTCGTAGGTGCATTTGAGTTCCACCACTTCGCCATTCTCGTCCTTCACCACCTCGTTGCACTTGACAATGTAGGTGTACTTCAGACGCACTTCGCCGTCGGGTTTGAGACGGAAGAACTTCTTGGGGGCATCCTCCATGAAATCGGCCTTCTCGATATAGAGGTCGCCGGTGAAGGGGACGCTGCGCTTGGCGCCTTCCGGGTCTGCGGGGTTCAGGGGGCAGTCGAACCACTCCACCTTGCCCTCGGGCCAGTTGGTGATGGTGAGTTTGACGGGGTCCTGCACAACCATGTAGCGGTTGCTGCGCTCATTGAGGTCCTGCCGTACGCACCATTCCAGCAGTTGGATGTCCATCAGCTGGTCACGCTTGGATACGCCGATTTTGTCGCAGAACATCTTGAGGGCCTCGGCGGTGTAGCCGCGGCGCCGCACGCCGCAGAGGGTGGGCATGCGGGGGTCGTCCCAGCCGCTCACAAGGCCTTTCTGCACCAGTTCCAGCAGTTTGCGCTTGCTCATGAGCGTGTAGGTGAGGTTCAGGCGGGCAAACTCATACTGATGGGAAGGATAGATTCCGAGCGTCTGGATGAACCAGTCATACAGGGGACGGTGGACGTCGAACTCCAGCGTGCAGATGGAATGGGTGATGTGCTCGATGGAGTCGCACTGGCCGTGGGTATAGTCGTACATCGGGTAGATGCACCATTTGTCTCCGGTACGGTGATGATGGGCGAATTTGATGCGGTACAGAAGAGGGTCGCGGAACATCATGTTGGGGTGCGCCATGTCAATCTTGGCACGGAGTACCTTCTCCCCTTCCGCGTACTTGCCGGCCTTCATCTCGCGGAACAGCCGGAGGTTCTCTTCGGGGGTGCGGTCTCTCCAGGGGCTGGGGGTGCCGGGCTTGTCCACGGTGCCGCGGTTCAGACGGATCTCCTCCTGGGTCTGGTCATCCACATAGGCGAGACCCCGTTTGATAAGGTCTTCGGCCCACTCGTAAAGCTGGTCGAAATAATCGGAAGCATACAGTTCCTTGTCCCACTGGAAGCCGAGCCATTTGATGTCTTCCTTGATGGAATCCACATATTCGGTGTCTTCCTTGGTGGGGTTGGTGTCGTCATAGCGGAGATTGGTCTTTCCGCCGTATTTCTGCGCCAGGCCGAAATTCAGGCAAATGCTTTTGGCATGTCCCAGATGAAGGTAGCCGTTGGGCTCCGGAGGGAAACGGGTCATGATGCTCTCTACTTTGCCGTCGGCCAAGTCTTTTTCGATGATTTCTTCCAGAAAATTCAGTTTACGCTCTTCCATATATTGTAAAATAATCCCTCAAAGGTACGAAAAAATCCCTATAATCATTAATATAAAATTTTTTTTTGTACTTTTGCATGATTTATTGACTACTAAAACCTACAAAATATGGGACTTTTACACGCCAGACTGGCAAAATATGACCTTCCCCAGAAGATGATGGAGAAGGGTATCTATCCCTATTTCCGCCAGATTACCAGCAAACAGGGCACCGAAGTGACCATGGACGGCAAGCAGATTCTCATGTTCGGTTCCAACGCATATACCGGCCTCACCGGTGACGAGCGCGTCATCAACGCCGGCATCGAGGCACTCAGAAAATACGGTTCCGGCTGTGCCGGTTCCCGTTTTCTCAACGGGACCCTGGACCTGCACGTCCAACTGGAAAAAGAACTCGCCCAATTCATCGGGAAAGACGAGGCCCTGGTGTTCTCCACCGGTTTCACGGTCAACAGCGGAGTCATCCCCCAACTTCTCACCAAGGACGACTTCATCATCTGCGATGACCGCGACCATGCCTCCATCGTGGACGGACGCCGTCTGTCCTTCGCCAAGAGCATGCACTACAAGCACAACGACATGAAGGACCTGGAGCGCTGCCTGCGCCGCTGCCCCAAGAACTCCGTCAAACTCATCGTCGTGGACGGTGTATTCTCCATGGAAGGAGACCTGGCCAAACTCCCCGACATCGTGGAACTCAAGCACAAGTACGACAATGTGGTGATCATGGTGGACGAAGCCCACGGCATCGGCGTTTTCGGCAAGCAGGGACGCGGCGTCTGCAACCACTTCGGCCTCACGGACCAGATCGACCTCATCATGGGCACCTTCTCCAAGAGCCTGGCCGCCATCGGCGGTTTCATTGCGGCCGACAGCGTCATCATCAACTACCTCCGCCACACGGCCCGCACCTACATCTTCCAGGCTTCGGACACCCCGGCCGCCACGGCCAGCGCCCTGGAGGCCCTTCACATCATCCAGAATGAGCCCAAGCGCATCACCAATCTCTGGGATGTAACCAACTATGCATTAAGGCGTTTCAAGGAAGCCGGCTTCGAAATCGGAGACACCGAAAGCCCCATCATCCCGCTGTATGTGCGAGACCTGGAAAAGACCTTCGTGGTCACCAAACGCGCCTTCGACGAAGGCGGAGTCTTCATCAACTCCGTGGTTCCGCCGGCATGCGCCCCGCAGGACACGCTCATCCGTTTCTCCCTGATGGCCACCCACACCCGCGAACAAGTGGACCGCGCCGTTGATGCCCTCACCAAAATCTTCAAGGAAGAAGGCATCATCAAGTAAGAAAAAACGGAGGTTCTATTGCAGAACCTCCGTTGCTTTTTCAAGGTCATCCGCACTCACCACAAGGGAGATGCTCAGTTCCTCACCGCCCTGGGCGCTGGCGATGATATTGATGCCCGCCTCCCCCATCTTTCCGAAAACGGCGGCGGAGGTGCCGGGCAGGTTCCGCATCCGGCTGCCGAAAACCGTGATGATTCCAACGGCCTGGTTCAGCACCACGACATCGTCCAGCGGAAGGAGCGGATTCTCGAGGAACAGGCCGCGGATGGCCTCCAGCGCCGCATCCTTCTCTTCACTGCGGATGGCGAAACTGATGCTGTATTCCGAAGAGGTCTGGGCGATGAAACGAACGTTCACGCCCTTTTCGGCCAAACAGGAGAAAATGGCGCCGGACATGCCCACACGGCCCAGAAGGCCCGTACCATAGACTGTGATGAGGTCCAGGTCGCTGTCGGCGATCACCGCCGTCTTGTGGGCCGAGCCCGTGGAGATGAGCGTGCCTTCATAGTCCTCGTCCTCGATATCCTTCACCAGGATGGGAATGCCCGCATTCTTGGCAGGCCAGATGGCCGATGAGGAGAAGGGCGCCTTGGCCGATGCGCAGTAATGGGCGGCTTCGTCGTAGGTCATGGCCCCGACACCGTCCACCCCGTGGGCCTCGATGTGGAACTCGATGCTCCGGGCCTTGAGGACGGAGGCGATGAGGGCGGCCATCAGATGGGCACCGTCCTTCCCCACCCGCACGACATAGCCGGAGGTGAGACGGCCGTAACCGCCGGAGATGACCAGATTGCCCGTGGCAGGGCAGCGGGCGGCGATCTGCTGCCTGGAAGCGGCCCAGTCAAAGTGCTCCACGCCGGAGCAGATCATCAGTTCCGTGCCGTCGATGAAGGTGCCCTTGACACGCTGGTTCACGGCCTCCGCACAGAGTCGGGCGCATTTGGCCATCACGTAGTCTTCGATGGCCGTGGGAGCGGTCTGCACATACATGGCTTCCCGCAGATAGGTAGCAATGGCATCCACTGTCTTTTCCACGCCCGCCCTGTAGGCCGGATCGGCGTCCATCGACTGGAAATACTCCCGGATGCGGGTCATCTCTTCATCGGCCGATTTCTTCTCGATGAGGGTCTTGAAAACGGCTTCACGGAAAACGGCTTCAATCTTTCTCTGGGGACGGATTACGGCGATGGTGCCCTCTCCGCACAACATCGAAATGGCGTCAATAGAAGACTTCTTGAGAACAAATGTTTTGACAATCATGGCTAACCTGTGTTTATGCAAAATTAACAATTCAGACGCTTTTGAGCAAATCTTTCTGCCATTATTCTGTATGTGCACGACCGCCCTGTCGCCCTGCATTGCCGGGCGGTGCACTCTGGAACGAAAGTTGAAGCAGTATCAGTACCTGTAATAAACTTAAAACGTTATGAAAAAAATCTTATTTGCGGCGGCCATCGCCTGCCTGGCCCTTTTTACTTCCTGTGAGAAGAAGGGCGTCGATAACACCGGAGACACCAGCGGCAACCTGTACGGGGTTTGGTTGCTGGATACCGTGTCCGAAGCTGCCGGGGCCGGTGAAGAAGCATCCGAGACCGACTACTCCGGCGTCCACTTTTACCTGGCGCTGGGAGAATTCCCTTTCCCGCACGCCATTGCCAAGAAGGGCAGTTTTACGGACTTTGACCTGGACGATGTGGATGTCGATGCCGTAGGTTTTACCTACAACGAGAACCAGAAGAAGATTTCGTTCAAGAAGAAAATCTGGCTGTCGGACGGTTTCCTGAAGTATAACATGATCCTTGACGGCACCCTGGACGTGCTGGAACTCACGGACAAGAAATTTGTCATCCGCAAGTCCGACTCCTTTGCCGGGGTCACCACTTACTATTTCTCCAGGTATAAGTAATCCCGGGCCTGTCACGCTCCATATCAGGGATCAAGAGAAAAAGATAGTTGGGAATGATGCATGGTGCAGAATGTTTCCCTGACGGTCCACTCAACGGAACTTTCACAGCGATTCCAACAAGAAGGAAGCAGACTGGCGGCCACCCGGTAGCCAAACTTTTGTGCTCTCAGGCACCGCCGCCACACATAACCAGGCCTGGCGTTGCCCCTGTGGTGCAGTCTTTGGGGCCTGCGCGGGGCAAATTGAGCCGTTTTTGCCCCTGGGGTGCATTCTTTGGGGCCTCTGCGGGGCAGATTGAGCCGTTTTTGCCCCTGGGGTGCAGTCTTTGGGGCCTCCGCGGGGCAAATTGAACCGTTTTTGCCCCTGGGATGCAGTCTTTGGGGCCTCCGCGGGGCAAATTGAGCCAAAATGCAAATCGGTTTTTTGCATTGAGCCCATATCAAGCGATTACGAAGCCACAACAATAGAAAAAGAGGACAAATCTTTCGATTTATCCTCTGTAGTAGCGGAGGCAGGACTCGAACCTGCGACCTCCGGGTTATGAGCCCGACGAGCTACCAACTGCTCTACTCCGCGATGTGGATTGCAAAGGTATGAACTTTTTCAGAAAAAACCAAATCCTATGCAATGAAATTGAGAATTCCTTCCATGTCGGACAAACTAAACGACTGCTGCTGACCGCTTTCCAAGTTCTTCAAATTGACGGTCCCGGAGGCGGTTTCATTGGAGCCGTTGATGGAAATGAAAGGAATGGACTTCCTGTCGGCATAGTCGAACTGCTTCTTCAGTTTGGTGGCTTCGGGATAAATCTCTACGGATATGCCCTTTTCCCGGAGCGACTTGGCAATGGGCAGGACATACTTCATCTCCTCCTCTCCCATCACGGCGAAAAGCAGGCGCGTGGACGTTTCCAGCGACGCCGGGAACAGATCCAGGCCGGTCAGGACATCGTAGATGCGGTCCGCGCCGAAGGAAATCCCTACGCCGGAAAGGTCCGGAAGGCCGAAAATGCCGGTGAGGTTGTCGTAGCGGCCACCGCCGCAGATGCTGCCGATCTCCCAGTCCAGCGCCTTCACCTCGAAGATGGCGCCGGTATAATAATTAAGGCCACGGGCCAGCGAGAGGTCCATCTCCACGGGAGCGGAAACGCCGGCGGCGTCGATGAGGCCGAAGAGTTCGGCCAGTTCTTCCAGACCGCGGAGCCCCGCCTCTGAGACGATGCCGGAAGCACTGCCGCCGTTGAAAAGGGCCCTCATGGCAGCCTGTTTCTCCTCAAAACCGCCCTGCAGGGAAAGGATTTGCTCGATGACGGCGATTCCCCGGGCATCCAGCCCCTTTTCGGCCATCTCTTCCTTCACCTTCTCCAGGCCGATTTTGTCCAGTTTGTCGATCGCCACGGTGATGTCCACCACCTTGTCGGGGGCACCGGCAATCTCGGCAAAGCCGGTGAGCAGTTTGCGGTTGTTGATGTGGATGCCCACGCGGACATTCAGTTTGCCGAATACGGCATCCACCATCTGCACCAATTCCAGTTCATTCAGTTGGGAACGGGAGCCGATGACATCCACGTCGCACTGATAAAACTCACGGTAGCGGCCCTTCTGGGGACGGTCGGCCCGCCAGACCGGCTGGATTTGGAAACGCTTGAACGGGAAGGAAATCTCGTTCTGATGCTGGACGACGTAACGGGCGAAAGGGACGGTGAGGTCGTACCGGAGGCCCTTTTCACACACCTGCGAAGCAAGCGGCTTCTGAAAATCCACCTTCGCAAACGCATCTCCGGAATTGAGGATGCGGAAAAGAAGTTTGTCTCCCTCTTCCCCGTATTTGCCCAGCAGCGTGGAAAGATTTTCCAGGGCCGGAGTCTCGATTTGCTGGTAACCGTAGGTGCGGAAAACACTGCGGATGGTATCGAATATGTAATTGCGGCGGGCCATTTCCTTCTGGCCGAAATCGCGCGTTCCTTTGGGAATGGAGGGTTTCTGAACAGACATCTTTGAAATTTTTTACAAAAATAATAAAAAATGTGTATATTTGTAGTCCGCAAGCGAGATTAGCTCAGTTGGTAGAGCGTTGGCTTCCCAAGCCGAAGGTCGCGAGTTCGAGCCTCGTATCTCGCTCCAACCAGGAAAAGTGACCCCGGTCAGATCGACCCGGGTCACTTTCTTTAGCACCTGTTTTACATTTTCAAGTATCGGGCCCGTTCTTCCTGTGGAAACTTTTCAATGGCATATCGAAGCATGGTGCGGGGCATGATCGGGGCACGGGCACCGAGAAACGCCGTAAGCGCCTCCTTGTCCCGCTTCCCGGCCTCGCGCAACAGCCAGCCGACGGCTTTGTGGATGAGGTCGTGGGGATGGTGAAGAAGGATGTCGGAGATGGCAAAGGTATCTTCCAACTGCCCTTGACGGACAAAAGCCATGGTGCTGACAATCCCCATCCGCTGCTCCCAAAGGGTCTTGCCATTCCGGGCCAGGTGGTAAAGGAGCGTGCGGTCTTTCCGGGGAAGGAGCCATCGGCCCAGCAATTGATAGCAGGACAGGTCCACAAGGTCCCAGTTGTTGATCCGCGCTGTATGGGAGAGATAAAAATCTATGCAGTACCGCCGGGTCCGGTCCGGGGAACCTTTCGAAAAACAAGTCCCAGCGGCGTTCCACTTCCCTGGATGGGAATAGATTTCGATCAGGGACAAAAGCGCCGCCAGCTGGACTTCATGGTACTCGCTGGCCATGCATTCCTCCAATTGCCCAGGCTGCAAATCACGCCAGCAGGCTTTCACCACCTCACGGGTAACCGGAACCTTGAGGCCCAAAAACACATCCCCTTCCCCATACTGGCCGGGCCCGGTTTTGAAGAAGCGGGACAGGACCGGCACCTGGGAAGGATCGGCACGGCTTAGCAGGGTATCAAGCAACTCATTCATACTTCGTTTCAAAGATACGCATTTTCGGAGGAAAATCATCTCCTTTGTATTTTCCTGAAAATAATTTAGTGTCCGGATGCTTGGCTAACAATCTGGAAGGAGGTTGCGGAGGGCGGCATGGGTATTGACAAATCGGCAAAGATTGGGTATCTTTGTTGCCCTAACCACTGAACCATGAATAAAAGCATTGCACTAAATCCCAACGAAGTGGTGGCTTTTCTCGAAAAGCACCCCGAAGACTTCACCCGAGAAGATATGCTCACCTTCATCTGCGAGAAAAACATCCGGATGATCGACTTTATGTATCCTGCCGAAGACGGCCGGGTAAAAACCCTCAATTTCACCGTGAACAGCCTCGCCTATGCCGAGACCATCCTCACGGAAGGCGAGCGGGTGGACGGTTCCAGCCTCTTCCCCTCCTTTATCGAAGCCGGAAACAGTGATCTCTACGTTGTTCCGCGCTACCGCACGGCCTTCGTGGACCCGTTCAACGAGATCCCTACCCTGTGCTTCCTCTGCGGATTCTTCAACAAGGACGGTGAGCCCTTCGACTGCGCTCCCCATGCCACACTCATGCGGGCCGAAAAGGCCTTCGAGAAATCCACGGGCCTGCAGTTCGAGGCCATGGGAGAACTGGAATATTACGTGATCTGCGAAGAAGACAAACTCTTCCCCGCCACCGACCAGAAAGGCTACCACGAAAGCGAGCCCTTCGCCAAACTGAACGATTTCCGCCGCGAATGCATGGACCACGTCGCCAAGACCGGCGGTCAGATCAAGTACGGCCACTCCGAAGTGGGCAACTTCACCCTGGACGGGAAAGTTTACGAGCAGAACGAAATCGAATTCCTCCCCTGCCCGGTCGAAACGGCGGCCGACCAGCTTCTGCTGGCCAAATGGGTGATCCGCAACCTTGCATACCGCTATAATCTGGACGTGAGTTTCGCCCCCAAGATCACCACCGGCAAGGCCGGTTCCGGCATGCATATCCACATGCGCCTGATGCGGGGCGAAAAGAACGTCACGCTGGGTCCCGACGGCAAACTTTCCAAGGAAGCCCGCCGCGCCATCGCAGGCCTCATGACCATGGCCCCGTCCATCACGGCCTTCGGCAACAAGAACCCCACCTCCTACTTCCGGCTGGTCCCCCATCAGGAAGCCCCCACCAACGTATGCTGGGGAGACTGCAACCGCAGCGCCCTGGTCCGCGTTCCGCTGGGCTGGAGCGCCGGCACCGACATGTGCTCCAAGGCCAATCCCAACGAAAAGCCCACCGACCACGACACCACCGGCAAGCAAACCTTCGAAATGCGCAGCCCCGACTGCTCGGCCGATATCTACCAGCTCATGGCCGGTCTCTGCGTTGCCGCCCGCATCGGCTTGGAAATGCCCGAAGAGAAAGCCCTGAAAATTGCAGAAGACACCTACGTGGACATGGACATCCACAAAAGCGAGAATGCCGACCGCCTGGCAACCCTGGCCCAACTGCCCACCTGTTGTACAGAATCCGCCCATTGTCTGGAAGAAAACCGGAGCGTTTACGAACAGGCCGACGTTTTCCGTCCCCGGATGATCGACGGCATTTTGAAGGCCCTCTACGCGCATCATGACGAGAATTTGCACAAAGAAGCCCGCAATGACACGAAGCTGATGCGAAAACTTGTCGCCCAGTATTTCTACTGCGGATAGGACTTTTTATCCCTATACAGTACCCGAAACATTAAATTAACCGGCCCCTCGCATCACTGCGAAGGGCCGATAACTTAACCTAAACTTAAACTATGAAAAACTTCACTGCAAAGATAGTGATAAATATTGATTATCAAAACTTTTTATGACGAATTTTCGCAAATTTTAACAAAAGAAGTTTTTCACCGTACTTTTCGAAGAGAATTTTTGCCTTTAAATCGGGCACCTGACCACTTATTTCAAGGACTTTTCCTGCCCCGAACCGATTGTGTTCAATTTCCTCTCCCACCCGGAAGGAAGACATGGGTTCAGGGACAAAATCGGCGTCGATCAAAGGCGGGCGCTCCACCGCGGGAGCCGAAGGAATCCGCGGACTGGCATGACTGGCCGAAGGGGCCGGTGCCGAGGGATACCGGCGCTCCTCGGGACGGAAGCGGCGGGGGGCGGACCAGCGGAAACCGCCGGAGTCCGGCTCTTCGGACGCGGCCTGCATGTCCTCCCGGCGCAGCGGGTGGTCCAGATACTGGGGGGCCAGTTCCCGCAGGAAACGGCTGGGCGCATTGGACTCGTGCTTGCCGTTTCGCATCCGGGTCTCGGCATAGGAGAGCGAAACCGCCCGCTTGGCCCGCGTCAGGGCCACATAGAAGAGCCGGCGTTCTTCCTCCAGTTCATTCGGTGTGACCATCCAGCCGCCGGAGGGAAACAGGTTCTCCTCCATGCCGGCCACGAACACATAGGGAAACTCCAGACCCTTGGCGGTGTGCACCGTCATCAGCGCCACCTTGTTGTTGGTCTCGTCGTCGGCCACGTCGGCATTGGAAAGAAGCGAGACATTTTCCAGATAATCGGCCAGGGACACCCGGGGAAGGTCTGCATCGGGGACCAGGGAGGCATCCTGTACGGCTCCGTCCTCCACGAGCGAATTCCGGTAATCTCCCTGCACGTCCTCCACGTAGGCCTTCACGGAGTTCAGCAGTTCCTCGATGTTGGCGAAGCGGCTCTGCCCCTCCACGGAATTGTCGGCCTTATAGAAAAGGTAGAGCCCGCTGTCGGAGGCCAGCGAACGGGCCACGTCGAAGGCGTCTCCCGCCACCGCTTCCTGGGCGGCCTTTTCCATCAGGGTACAGAAAGCCCGGATTTTGCCGATGGCGGTGCTCTTGAGGCCGAACTGCTCCAGATCGGGCAGGGCAGCCGCCTTGAAAAGGGACAGCCGGGAGGCTTGCGCCGCCGTCACGAGGGCATTCAGGGAAGTGTCGCCGATGCCCCGGGCCGGTTTGTTCACCACCCGCTTGAACGATTCGTCGTCGTTCAGATTGACTGCCAGTTTGAAATAGGCCATCATGTCCTTCACCTCCGCCCGCTCGAAGAAGGAATTGCCCGAATAAATCATATAGGGGATGTTGCGGCGGCGAAGCTGCTCTTCCAGCGCGCGCGACTGGGAATTGGTCCGATACAGGATGGCAAAGTCCTCATACTCGGCCTGTTCGGCCCGCATGCGCGTCAGGATGGCCGATGCGATCTGCATGGCTTCCTCCTGCTCGGTATAGGCGCGGACGAGGTGGATGACCTCTCCCTTCTCCCCCATGGACACGCACTGTTTGGGAATGCGGCCTTCGTTGTGGGCGATGAGGGAATTGGCCGCGTTGACGATGGTCTGCGTGCTTCGGTAATTGCGCTCCAGCCGGAAAGTCCGGGCCTCCGGGAAATCCTTGTGGAAATTGAAGATATTCTGGATCTGGGCCCCGCGGAAGCCATAGATGGACTGGGAATCGTCTCCCACCACACAGAGGTTCTGGTGATCCGAGGCCAGTTTTTTCAGGATCAGGTACTGGGCCATGTTGGTGTCCTGGTACTCGTCCACCAGGATATGGCTGAACCGGGCCGATATGGCCTGCAGGGCGTCCGGGCTCTGCTTGAGCAGGATATTCAGGTACAGGAGGATATCGTCGAAATCCATCACGCCCGCCTGCCGGCACAGTTGGCAGTACTGGGCATAGATGCGGTAGATTTCCGGCTTCTTGTGCCGGCCGTCCTCTTCCCGGTAGCCGCCGGCGCCGTTCATGTAGGGCGTCGGGGTTACGAGGTCGTTCTTGGCCTTGGAGATACGGGAGAGCACCTCCTTGGGCTTGTACAGTTTGTCATCCAGGTTCAGTTGCCGGATGCATGTCTTGACGGCGCTCACCGAATCGGCCGTATCATATATGGTAAACGTCTGGGGAAAGCCGATGACACCCGCATACTCCCGGAGAAAACGGATGAAGACGGAATGGAAGGTTCCCATCCAGATGCGGCGGGCCTGGCGCTCCCCCACCATGAGGGCGATGCGCTCTTTCATCTCCCCGGCCGCCTTCTTCGTAAAAGTAAGGGAAAGAATGCGCTCCGGAGCGATTCCTTTCTCTATCAAATAGGCTATTCTGGAAGTTAATACACGGGTCTTCCCCGACCCCGCTCCCGCCACAATGAGCACGGGACCTTCCGTGCAGGTGACGGCCTTCTTCTGCTCTTCGTTCAAATCCTTCAAAATCTCGCTCATATTGACCCATATTTATAACGCGAAATTAGTAAAAATTTCGTAACTTCGCGAAGTTTTTTGCAAATACACAAAACTGTATCAATAATGTCTAACAATCTCGCTTTGAAAAAGGGACTCGACATTCCCATCAAGGGTGCCGCCGTCCCGGAAGTCATCAAAACCGTGAGTCCTGACGTTGTTGCCGTAAAGCCCACCGATTTCAAAGGCCTGGTTCCCAGGCTGCTGGTCAAGGAAGGCGACGCGGTGAAGGCAGGCTCCCCCGTGATGGCCGACAAACAGCGTCCCGAGATTCTGTTCACCTCCCCCGTCAGCGGTACGGTGCAGCAGATCGTCCGGGGCGAAAAGAGAAAATTGCTTGCAGTTCTCGTGAAGGCCGATGCCCAACAGGACTATGTGGACTTCGGTTCCAAGGCCCCGGCTTCGGCGGCTGAAACCAAAGACCTCCTCCTCAAGAGCGGCCTCTGGGGTTCGCTGGTCCAGCGCCCTTACGGCGTCATGGCCCATCCCGAAGAAACGCCCAAGGCAATTTTCGTTTCCTCTTTCAGCACGGCTCCGCTTGCAGCGGACAGTGCCTTCGTACTCGGTGATGCCCTGAAGGACATCCAGGCCGGCATCGATGCGCTGGCCAAGATCGCCCCCGTGCACATCGGCGTGGCCAAGGGCTCTCCGTTTGCCGGCGTGTCCAACGCTTCCGTTTACACCGTTTCCGGTCCCCATCCGGCCGGCAACGTCGGCGTCCAGATCAGCCACATCGCCCCCATCCGGAAGGGTGAACTTGTCTGGACGGTCTCTCTCCTGCACCTGGCCGCCATCGGCCACGTGGTCAACACCGGCAAACTGGACCTCACCCGCAAGGTGGCCGTCACCGGCCCCGCCGCTCCCAAGACCGGCTATGTGACGGCCCTTCCCGGCACGCCCGTGAAATCCCTCACCGAGGTCGGTGAAGGCATCCGCGTCATCGGCGGAGACGTCCTCACCGGTGAATGCCTCGGCGCGGAAGGCTGCCTCGGCTTCTTCGACAACCAGGTCACCCTCCTCCGCGAGGGCTTTGACCGGGAGTGGTTCGGCTGGGCCAAGCCCATCCGTCCCAATGTGTACAGTTCGTCCTGGAGTTACTTCTCCTGGCTCACCCCCCGAAAGAAGTACGACATGGACACCAACATGCACGGCGGCCCGCGCGCCTTCGTGGAAACCAAATGCTTCGAAGATGTCACTCCCATGGACATCTTCCCCATCTACCTCATCAAGGCCTGCCTGGCCGGTGACATCGAAAAGATGGAGAAATTCGGCATTTACGAGGTGCTCCCCGAAGACCTCGCCCTCTGTGACTACGTTGACCCTTCCAAGAACGAGATCCAGGCCATCATCGGCCAGGGTATCGATCTCATGATCAAAGAAATGGCATAAGACTATGGCAGAAGAGAAAAAACCCTGGTGGTATTCCACCTATGACGCTTTCGACACCTTCCTGCGTGTTCCCGGAACGGTAACCCGCAAGGGCGCCCATGTGCGTGACGGTATCGACCTCAAGCGCGTGATGATCATGGTTGTGATCGCGCTGGTTCCCGCTGCCCTCTTTGGCATGTACAACGTGGGTCTCCAGACCGCAACCCTTTACGGCCTCGAATGGGGCTTCTGGCGGATGTTCTTCTACGGACTCCTCCGCATGCTCCCGCTGTTCGTGGTCTCCTATGTAGTGGGCCTTGCCATCGAATTCGCAAGTTCCCAGATCCGTGGTGAAGAAGTGAACGAAGGTTACCTCGTCACCGGTTTCCTGATTCCGCTGATCGTCCCCGTGGACGTTCCCCTGTGGATGCTCGCCCTCGCCGTCGCTTTCTCCGTCATCTTCGTGAAGGAGGTCTTCGGCGGCACCGGCATGAACATCTGGAATCCGGCCCTGGTGGCCCGCGCCTTCCTGTTCTTCTCCTATCCCTCCAGCATGTCCGGCTCCAGCGTATGGGTGTCCAAGACATGGGCCGGTCTCGGTGACGTGGACGCCATCAGCGCCGCCACGCCCCTGGCCATCGCCCACGACGGCGGCTTCGACGCCGCCACCGGTGCCGTGGGTTCCTATTCCTTCATGGACATGTTCTATGGCTTCATCCCCGGCAGTACCGGTGAAACCAGCGTGATCGCCATCCTCATCGGCGCCCTCCTGCTGGTCTGGTCCGGCGTAGCCTCCTGGAAGATCATGGTTTCCTCCGTCGCCGGCGGCCTCCTCGTGGGCTGGCTGGGTCAGATGGCCGGTGCCACCGCCGTTCCCTGCTACTACCAGCTGGTGATGGGCGGCTTCCTCTTCGGCTCCGTCTTCATGGCCACCGACCCTGTCACCGCCGCCCAGACCGAGACCGGCAAGTGGATCTACGGTTTCCTCGTAGGCGCCCTGGCCGTTGTCGTACGCCTGTGGAACCCCGGTTACATGGAAGGCATGATGCTCGCCATCCTGTTCATGAACACCATGGCTCCGCTCATCGACCACTGCGTCGTGTCCGTGCACACCAGCCGCAGGGCCAAGAAAGCCTTAAACGCTTAAAGGAATCGCGCTATGAATACAAATAACAATGTATATACAGTCATCTACACCACCATCATCGTGGTGGTCGTAGCAGCGCTCCTGGCTTTCGTATCCCAGAGCCTCAAGGCCAAGCAGGACGCCAACGAAAAGGCCGAGACCATCTCCCAGATGCTCACCGCCGCCCAGTATGGCACCAAGGCCGAAATGGACAAACTCAGCAACACCGCCAAACTGGAAAAGTACGCCCAGGAAATCGACGAGGCCTACACCATCAATCTCAAGGGTGAAAAGGTCAGCGACCTGCCCCTGGACAAAGTGTACAGCCCCGGCGAACTCAAGCGTCAGAATTACAACATCAAAGGCGGCGCCAACAAAAGCGGAGAGCCCGAACTGCCCGTCTTCCTGTTCAAGAACGGAACGGTGGTGGTGCCCATCTACGGCGCCGGCCTCTGGGGCCCCATCTGGGGTTACATCGCCTTCGAACAGGGAACCCCTGTCATCAAGGGCGCATACTTCGACCACGAGTCGGAGACCGCCGGCCTGGGTGCCAAAATCAAGGATGACCCTGCTTTCCAAAACGAATTCGTAGGCGAAAAGGCCGATTTCTCCAACGCCAACGTCTTTGAAATCGTGAAAGGCGGCGCTCCCAAGGACGCCGAAGGCAAGTCCCTGATCGACAACAAGATTGACGCCATTACCGGCGCCACCATGACTTCCCAGGGCCTGGATGCCGCCATTGACACCTGGCTGGGCGCCTATGCCAATCACTTCGGGGTTGCCATTCTTCTTGGCTCCACCGACATGCAGAAAAACCCCTGCAAATGCGCATCCTGCCCCTGCGAAGACTGCCCTTGCGACTGTCATTGCACTCCCGGTCAGGACGGCTGCCACTGCCCCGGTTGCGAATGCCCCGAATGTAGCGGAAACATGAAACACAAGGAGGACTAAGTTATGGATGCAAAACTGAAAGAAACCATTCTGAACCCCATTTTCAAGGGGAACCCCATTACCGTCCTGGTGCTGGGCATTTGCTCCTCCCTGGCGGTTACCGTTACCATGAAGGGTGCCCTGGTGATGGCCCTCTCCGTCATTGTTGTCACGGGCATTTCCAGTCTCATCCTTTCCCTGCTGCGTAACACCATTCCCGGCCGCGTGCGTATCATCGTCCAGTTGGTGGTGGTGGCCATGATGGTAATCCTCGTGGACCAGATTCTCAAATCCTTCGAGGCCACCTACGCCATCGACAAGCAGTTGTCCGTCTATATCGGCCTCATCATCACCAACTGTATCGTGATGGGCCGCATCGAAGCGTTCGCCCTGGGCAACAAGCCCTGGCCTTCCTTCCTCGACGGACTCGCCAACGGTGCCGGCTACGGCATGATCCTCCTCGTCGTCGCCTTCTTCCGCGAACTTCTGGGCAGCGGAACCCTGTTCGGCATCGATATCCTGAACCGCTTCGGCTATGTACCTAACAACCTGGTGATCCTGCCTCCGTTCGCCCTCATCCTCCTGGGATGCATCGTATGGGTGCAGCGCAGTATCCAGAAAGACCTCCAGGAAAAATAATCGCGCCCTATGGAATATCTTAGCTTATTCGTCAAGTCCATCTTCGTGGACAACATGATCTTCGCTTACTTCCTGGGAATGTGCTCGTTCCTGGCGGTATCGAAGAATGTCAAAACGGCAGCTGGCCTGGGTGTCGCGGTTATCGCCGTGCTCCTGATCACGCTTCCCGTGAACTATCTTCTCAACACCTATGTACTGGCCCCGGACGCCCTCATCGAAGGGGTGGACCTGAGTTTCCTCAGTTTCATCGTCTTCATCGCCGTCATCGCCGCCATCGTACAGATCGTAGAAATGCTGGTGGAGAAGTTCTCTCCCGAACTCTATTCCGCACTGGGTATCTTCCTGCCCCTGATCGCCGTGAACTGCGCCATCCTGGGCGGTTCCCTGTTCATGCAGCAGAAAGACTTCATCAATATCGGTGAAGCCACCGTTTACGCCCTGGGTTCCGGCATCGGCTGGTTCCTGGCCATCGTATCCCTGGCTGCCATCCGCGAGAAAATGAGTTACTCCAATGTCCCGAACGCCCTCAAGGGCCTGGGTATCACCTTCATCACCGTGGGTCTGATGGGTATCGCCTTCATGACCTTCATGGGCATTTCATTGTAGGAGGAACGCACTATGGGTAATACAATTATCTTCTCGATCATCGTCATCACAGTGGTGACCCTGATTCTGGTCGCTCTCCTGCTCATCATCAAGGCCGCCGTCACCCCTTCCGGCACCGTCAAGATCAACATCAACAACGGCACCAAGGAACTGGAAGTCACTCCCGGCGGTGACGTGATGCACACCCTCGCCGACCACGGCATCTTCCTCCCCTCCGCCTGCGGCGGCAAGGCCAACTGCGGCCAGTGCAAACTGCAGGTCCTGGAAGGCGGCGGCACCATCCTTCCCACTGAAACGGGTTTCTTCTCCCGCAAGCAGATCAAGGAAGGCTGGCGTCTGGGCTGCCAGGTGAAAGTGAAGGACAACATCCAGATTGCCGTTCCGGAAAGCGCCCTCAGCGTCAAGAAACTCGAATGCGAGGTCATTTCCAACGAGAACGTGGCCACCTTCATCAAGGAATTCACCGTGCGTCTGCCCGAAGGCGAGCATATCGACTTCAAGTCCGGTGAATACATCCAGATCGACATTCCCGAATACGAGGCCGACTTCGCCGACATGGGCGTGGCCGATATCTACAAGGGTGACTGGGAAAAGTACGGCATCACTTCCCTGAAGTTCAAGAACACCGTTCCCACCATCAGGGCCTATTCCATGGCTTCGTATCCCGCGGAGAAAGACCTCATCAAACTGAACGTACGTATCGCAACCCCTCCGTTCGACCGTACCCAGCCCAAGGGCGTGTTCAAGTTTGTCCCCGGTGTTCCTCCGGGAATCGCCTCCACCTACGTGTTCTCCCGCAAGCCGGGTGACAAGGTGATGATTTCCGGCCCTTACGGCGAGTTCCTGCTCCCGAAGGACGACCCCGACACCCAGGAATACATCTTCGTGGGCGGTGGCGCCGGCATGGCACCTCTGCGCAGCCACATCATGCACCTGTTCAAGACTCTGAAGACCAAAAAGCCCGTGCGCTTCTTCTATGGCGCCCGCGCCCTGGTGGAAGCCTTCTACCTGGAAGACTTCGCGGAAATCGAGAAGGAATTCCCGAATTTCCACTTCACCCTGGCCCTGGACCGTCCCGACCCTGCAGCCGACGCCGCCGGTGTCAAGTACACGCCCGGCTTCGTGCACAACGTGATGTACGAGACCTACCTCAAGAACCACGAGGCTCCCGAGGACATCAAGTACTTCATGTGCGGTCCGCCCATGATGGTCAAGTGCGTGAACGAACTGCTGGACTCCCTGGGCGTAGCCCCCGAGAGCATCCTCTACGACAACTTCGGCGGTTAATCCCCGGGGTATCTTCCCAAAACCGGTTCTGGTATTCCAGGACCGGTTTTCTTTTGCATCGGCCCCATCGTAAAAAACAGGATTCTTTTTTTACGATTGACCGTAAAAAACAGGCGGCGAAAGGCTGAAAACACCTGAAACAACACTTTCTTTTTTACGATTCTTGGATTTCAGGACCTCCTGTGCGTAGTTTTGCTTCCGAAACAATCGCATCTGCACATGTCACGAAGCACAAATACAGGCCGGAATTCTCAGTTACCACATCACCACATCTTCTCGGGGCGTTTCGCTCGCTGCGCGTCTGCGGCTTCACTCTCTGCCTTCCTGCAGGGTCCGGCCTTTTTGGCTTCGTGCGCACGGGAAACGGTTTCGCAGCCCATCGAGATTACCGTTGCGTGCGCGACAAAAGGAGCGGTGCCGGACGCCATCGACCTCTTCTTCTTCGATACGCCCCCGGGAGCGCAACTCCTGGACTCCTATCAGCAGCTCCTCCTGCCGCAGGGCAAGGCCTTCGGCGTCTCAACCTCCGGCCCCAAACACCTGGTGGCCCTGTCGGGGAAGGCCGGCGAGAAAAGCCAGTGGGCCCGGATCCGCACCTACGGCAACCTCTGCAAACATACCTTCTCCCTGGACAGGGAAAGCAGCGGCACTCCGCTTCTTTGCGGAGAAATCCTGCTGCCGGCGGGCAATTCCCGCCAGGCGAAACTCCAACTCCGCCCTATGCTCACGGCAATCCGGCTCCGCTCCGTCTCCTGTGATTTCAGCGGCAGGCCCTACGCCCAATCCCGGTTCGTTAACACGCAAACTTTTTTATCCTATGCAGGGTCCGAATACCGGCCGCTGGGAGAAGAAGGCGGAGAGCCGGTTTCCTGGATGAACCCGGGGTTTCTGGACACCCTGGCCGTCCGGGCACTTCCGGAGCCGGACATGCTGTGGCAAAAAGGCATCGGCGAGGTAGGGAAAACACGCCTCTATCCCCAACAGACATTCTACTGTTATCCGGGCGCCCCCACGCACCTGGTCCTGGAAGGACGCATCGGCGACAAGCCCTGCTTCTATCCCATTCCGCTCCCCTCCCTTGCACCGGACACCCGGATCGACCTGGACATCACCCTGCGAAGGATGGGATCCCCGGCGCCGGACATCCCTGCGGAAAGCGGAGCCGTCATCCTGGAACTCCACTGCCTTCCCTGGGAGGAAGAAACCCCGAAAACCGAAATCTTCGGATGAAAAAGTTCACCATCATACCGCTTCTGATCCTGGCCGCCTGCACGCGCATGCCGATGCCTGAACGCTGCCCGGCAACGATCGTTCTGAAAACTCAGACTCCGGCAACGCGTGCAGCCGACCCGGACGAGGAGCACATCTCCGACTACAACCTTCTCATCTTCAACCCGCTCGGAGAACTTGAAGAGAAGGTCTTCGTTTCCGGCCGGCAGATGGAATACCGGGGCGGTGCCGTCTGCCACCGGACATACCTCCTGAAGGGTGTTCCCTACACTTTCCTGGCAGCCGCCAACCTGGGCTACGAACTCCCCTGCCGGACGCTGGAAGAAGCACGGGCCTACCGCTACCACATGGCCTACCCGGACGAGTTCCGGTCCGGAATCCCCATGGTGGCCATCCTGGAGAATCAGGAAACGACGGAACAAATGGAAATACCGCTGGAAAGACTGATGGCGAAAGTGGTTCTGTCAGTGGACCGGCGGGCGCTGGATGAGGACGTGCAACTGGTTGTGCGGCAAGTGAAAGTAGGGAGTTGCCCGTCCTCCGTCCAGTTGTCCGGGGAGAGCCGGGGCCTGCACTTTTTCGCCAACGGCTATCTGAAGGACTGGTCCCAGGTGAGAGCCCTGAACGAAGGCGGCAGCCTGGGGGTTTATTTGTTGGAAAACGCCCAGGGAGAGCGTCCGGAGCCGTCCCGGGCCGACTGCTCCTACATCGAAATCAAGATGGAATACCACTCGGACTCTTTCCACACGAGAGCCGGCGAATACCTGGTTTACCGCTTCTTCCTGCAAGAAAGCCCCGGCGTCTATACGGTGCGCCGAAACGTTCTCTACCGCATTACGGTAAAGCCGGAAGGGGACGGACTGGAAGAGGACGGCTGGCGCGTGGACCAAAGCGCCCTGGCAAGGAACGGCTACTGAGCCAGGAGGTTCCGGAGGCAGACTTGCAGGGAATCGGTCCAGTACGGGATGCGAAGGCCCAGATGCTCCTTGATCTTGCTCTTGTCCAGCACGGAATAGGCGGGCCGATGCACCTTGGACGGGAACTCGTCGCTGTGGCAGGGCTGGATATCGCAGCCCGTATGGCCGGCATAAGCCGCAATGGCCTTGGCAAAGTCGTACCACGAGCACACGCCCTCATTGCTGTAGTGAAAGATTTCGCTTTGCCCGGGGACGCGGGAAAGGAGGATGCCGACGGCGGCCGCCAGGTCTCCGGCGTAGGTGGGAGTGCCCACCTGGTCGAAGACCACCTTCAGGGAAGGCTTTTCCGCCGTGAGACGGAGCATGGTCTTCACGAAATTCTTGCCATATTCGCTATACAGCCAGCCGGTGCGGATGATGACATGGCGCACCCCGGAAGAGAGCACAGCCTGCTCCCCATGCAGCTTGGTGAGGCCGTACACGCCCGTAGGCGTCCCTTTCTGGTCTTCCCGGCAGGGACGGTTATAGGGTTCGGTCCCGAAGACATAGTCCGTGGAAATGTGCACCAGAAGCCCGTCCACGGCTTTCAGGGCCAGGGCCAGGTTCTCCACCGCCCGGGCATTGAGTTTTTCGGCCAGTTCGACGTGGTCCTCGGCCGCTTCCACGTTGGTGTAGGCCGCACAGTTGACGATGCAGTCCACTTTCTCCTCCGCCACCAGGGAACGGACGGCCCCGGGATCGGTGATATCCAGATAACGGGGAGCCTCCGGCGCAACGTCGGTATAGACCGTCCCTTCCGGAAGGACGGAACGAAGGCTCATGCCCAGTTGCCCGCAGGCGCCGGTAACGAGGATTTTCATAGGGCGTAATAATCTGTATGATAGTCGAAAAGACCTTCCGCCCGGGAAAGGGGCAAGTGATGACGGTCTTTCTCCGACAGGATGATATCGGCCTCGGGAAGGCCCCAGTCGATGCCGAGGGCGGGGTCATCCCAGGCGATGGCGCCTTCCGCCGAGGGCACATAGGGATTGTCGCACTTGTACTGGAAGAGGGCCTCGCCGCTGAGGACGGAAAAACCGTGGGCAAAACCGCGGGGGATGAAGAACTGCCGATGGTTCTCTCCCGACAGTTCGCAGGCTACGTGCCGGCCGAAGGTGGGCGACCCCACACGGATATCCACCGCGATGTCCAGCACCCGGCCGCTCACGACGCGCACCAGTTTGCTCTGCGAATACCTTCCCTTCTGGAAATGCAGGCCCCGGAGCACACCGTAGCGGCTTTTGCTTTCGTTGTCCTGCACAAAACGGATGGGGCGCACGGCGGCATCGAAATCCCGCTGACTCCAACTTTCCATAAAATATCCCCTTTCATCTCCGAACACCTGAGGCTCAAGGATGAAAACGCCGGGAATCTCTGTTTCGATGACTTTAATCATGATTGCTTGCGCGCCAGTACATTTTTACACTGCAAAAATAGTGATAATTCTCTTATTTCGCCATACGGAGCCAGCGTTTCACCCGCCAGAAGCGAAGCGGATGCTCCGGAGCCGAAGGGAGCGCCAGCACACGGGCGGCGAGTTCGGGATAATCGGCCGGAAGGGAACGGTCGTAGCGGTAGGCCGCCCAGCCGGCGCGCGCATACAGAAGCGGCAGCGACCCGGCAAAGGGAATCTCCTTCTCCCCTTCCCAGAAACGGATCATCTCCAAGAAGTTACGGGCCGATTCCGCATCCCTTGCCGCCTTCCCCCGGTGGGAGATGGAGGAGGCATTGTCGCAGCGGTAGTGATACAGCGGATCCTCCACCCGGACCAGTTTCCGGGCTCCGGGCAGGATTTGGCAAAGAAGGACCATGTCATCGTGCATGCCATAGCGCGGACAACAGTAGCGGCTTTCGAAAAGGGAGCGGCGGAGGAGTTTGTTCCAGAGATAGCCATAGGCGCGGTAGGCCAGCATGTCACGGGAGAACTCCTTTCCGGAGGAGAACAGGCGGTCCCGGCACACGCGCGAACCCTTGTAAAAAGCGCAGTAAGCCATGTCGGCATCGGCCTCCGTAGCGGCCAGGGCCAGTTTTTCCACCATTCCGGGCTCGAGGAAATCATCGGCATCGGCATAAAGGATATAATCCCCCGTGGCGGCTTCCAGGCCCTTCTGCCGTGCCAGCGGAGCCCCTTCGTTGGCTTTCTCGAGGATACGGACATCCTTTCCCGGGAATTCCCGGCCGATCACCTCCCTGAGGATTTCCATGCTCCGGTCCGGGGTGCCGTCGTTCACGAAGAGGAACTCGGTGTTGTCCCAGGTCTGGCCCAGGACGGAACGAGCGCACTGCGCGATATAGGCTTCGGCCCCATAGACAGGGACAATCACCGACACTTTCACCATAGGAGCCACAGTTTGAGAATCAACTGTTCCGCAAGCAGAACCCGGTGGAAAGGCATCAGGGGAAGATGGCGGGCCATCTCTTTCAGGTAAGGACGCTCCCGGAACAGGTCCCGGTCCAGCGAGAAGCCCACATAGGCCGCCCTCAGGAGCAGGTCATTCAGCACAGGCTCCACCGGAGACCCCGCCAGCGAGTCGCGGTAATGCTCATACAGGTCCAGATAATTCCGGGCCATCTGCCCGCGGCGGATCTTCCTGGCCACCCGCGTCGAGGCAGACGGATTGTTGCGCCGATAATGCACCAGCGGCTGCCGCAGATGCACGAAACTGGCGGCACGGAAGATAAGTTGGGTGGAGAAGACCACGTCTTCGTGCATGGTGTGGCGAGGGGCAAAAATGCCCTCGTAAAGGCTTTTCCGGGCCATTTTGCACCAGACATAGCCATAGGCGCCGTCCCGGTACAGGCGGCGCATCCAGCCGGTCTTGCCGGCCGGGGTGAAATCCCTTTCCCGGTCCAGTTTGCTGCGGGTTCCGTACTCTTTCCAGAAATCGTAGTAGATGAGGTCGGCCCCGGTGGTGCGGGCCTCGGTGCAAAGGCGTTCCAGGGCGCCGGCTTCCAGCCAGTCGTCCGCGTCCAGATGCATGATATACTCCCCTTCCGCGGCACGGATACCGGCCATGCGGGCCTGCGGCAGGCCGGCATTGGCCTGGTTGATGATTTTCACCGTGCGGCCGGGACAGGCGTCCAGCACCTGGGAAAGCACCTCCATGGAGCGGTCCCGGGTACCGTCGTTTACAAAGATAAACTCCACATTGTCAGATGGCTGCGCCAAGAGGGAACGGGCGCACTCGCCGATATAGGCCTCCACCCCATAGATGGGGACGACAACGGATATGAGGGGTTTTTCCATATTCAGAGCACAGAGGCAAAACGGTCCGGAATACGAACCACAATTTTCAGGCCGAACATGGCCGGCTTGTTCCAGGCATAGGGCGGACGGACCAGCGTTTGGCACAGGCGTGCAAAACGGGTCCAGAAGGCAAAGGAACGGGGCTTTTTCCGGCTCACCGTCCGGATCACGCGGGTGCGCTTGAGAAGATGCCGCTCCCAGCCCTGTTCGCGGCGGGAAGGATCGGCGAAGCGCGCCTCGATGCGGGCCTTGTCAAAATAGCCCAGGTGGAAAAGATACAAATCAGGAGCGATTTGGAAATTCCGTCCTTTCACCCGGTGGAAACCGCTTCCCCACTCCAGGGGTTCCGAAAGGATGGAAGCCTTGGTATAGCGCGTGCCCAGGAGGGCATAGTGCCGCTGCGAAAGGAACGGGGCGTCTTCCCGGATGTCGTCCTCTTCGCCCAGTTTCTGCCCCACATCCAGCCCCAGGGCCGACAGGCACCCCTTCACGGGCATCCCTTCCAGATAGGCAGCCAGCCCCTTGCCGAGGGCCGGATCCGGCACCAGGAACTCGTCGGCATCGGTGCCGATTACCCGCTCATAGCCGGCCGCCAGGAGTTCCGCGGCCTTGGCGCTCATCACCGCCACGCGCCCCTTGTCATTGGACACCACATCCGTGCCAATCTTTTCCAGCACCTCACAGTGGGTGCCTTCGCAGAAGGGCGGCACCGCCTGGTCCTTGCCGTCGAAGAAGATATAGAGGTTGTCCCGCCCCAGTTCACGGCCGTAGTATTCCACCCACTTGCGAAGGAAGAAATCGTCGTTGCGAACCATGGTGAGGACGGCTGTTTTCATGCTTTGAGATACTGTGCGGTAAAGGTTTTACCATTTTTAACAAGGTCTTCTGGAGTGCCGGCAAAGACCACCTCGCCGCCTTTGTCGCCGGCGTCCGGGCCCAGGTCGATGACCCAGTCGGCACTGCGGATCACATCCACGTTGTGCTCTACGACCACCACGGTGTGTCCCTTGCCGATGAGCACGTCGAAGGCCTTCAGGAGTTTCTCCACATCGTAGAAATGCAGGCCGGTGGTGGGTTCGTCGAAGATGAAAAGAATCTTTTCGCGGCCGCCTTCGGCCAGCGAGAGGAAATACGCCAGTTTGATGCGCTGGCTCTCACCGCCGGATAGCGTGCTGGAGGGCTGTCCCAATTTGATATAGCCCAGCCCTACGTCGGCCAGCGGCTGCAGTTTGGCGGCAATGGTCCGGGCCGCCTCCTCCTTCTGCGCGCCGAAGAAGGCCATGGCCTCCTCCACACTCATGTTCAGGATATCATCGACATTCTTGTCGCGGTATTTCACTTCCAGGATCTCCGGCTTGAAGCGCCTGCCGCCGCAGGATTCGCACACCATGGTGACATCGGCCATGAACTGCATCCCGATCTTCACGAATCCGTCTCCCTGGCACTCGGGGCAGCGCCCGCCGTCCTGGTTGAAGGAGAAGTAGGAAGGCGTAAAGCCGTTGATTTTGGCATACTGCTGCTCGGAGAGGAGTTTGCGGATGTCGTCGTAAACCTTGAGGTAGGTGACGGCATTGGAACGGCTGCTCTTGCCGATGGGATTCTGGTCCACATACTCCACGCGGGTGATGCGGCTGAGGTCTCCGGCGAGTCCCTTGAAGGTTCCCGGGAGGTCTCCGGTCTCATTGAGGCGGCGGTGCAGGGCCGGATACAGGATATCGCCCACCAGCGAACTCTTGCCGCTGCCGGAAACGCCCGTCACGACGGTCAACACGTTCAGCGGGAAGCGGACGTCGATGTCCTTGAGATTGTTCTGCATGGCCCCCTGCACCGTGATGGAATAGTGCCAGGGGTTCTTCTCCCGCAGATAGGGCTTCCGGATGCCCTTGAGGTACTGGAGGGTGAGGGAACGCTCCGTCTGGGCCGCGCTTTCCTCCCCTACAACGCCCTGGAAGACCACCTCGCCGCCGTTCACGCCGGCCCTGGGGCCCAGGTCGATGAGGCAGTCGGCCGCCCGGATGATCTCGGGGTCATGCTCCACCACCACAACGGTATTGCCGATGTCCCTGAGGCGCCGGAGCACGGCGATGAGCCGCTCCGTATCCCGGGGATGCAGGCCGATGGAAGGCTCGTCCAGAATGTACATGGACCCCACCAGCGAACTGCCGAGGGCCGTCACCAGGTTCACCCGCTGGCTCTCTCCGCCGGAGAGGGTGTTCATGGTCCGGCTCAGCGTCAGATAGCCCAAGCCCACATCCTGGATGCACTGGAGCCGGTAAGTGATTTCCTCGACGGCTTTTCCCGCCACGTCCCGCTCATACTCGGTGAGCGGGACCTCCCGGAACCAGCGGAGAAGACTCTCCACGGTCATGGAAAGGAGGTCATGGATGGTTTTTCCGCCGATTTTCACATACAGGGCCTCTTTCCGGAGCCGGCTGCCGCCGCAGGAATGGCAGGTAGTCCGGCCGGAATAGCGGCTGAGCATGTATTTATACTGGATTTTATAACGATTGGCTTCCACCCACTCGAAGAACTCGTTGATGCCCACGATGGTGCTTTCGTCGCCCATGGTGGCGCGGGACTCCCAGAGGGTGCGTTTCTGCGCTTCGGTGAGTTTGCAATAGGGTTCGAAGATGGGGATGCCGTATTTTTCCGAGTTCTTGATGACCAGGTCCCTGAACCAACTCATCTTCTCTCCCCGCCAGCAGGCGATGGCGCCGTCGTAGATGCTCTTGGTCTTGTCGGGGACCACCAGGTCCTCGCTCACGCCCACGATCTTTCCCAGGCCGCCGCACACCGGGCAGGCGCCCAACGGACTGTTGAAGGAGAAAAGGTACTCGTCCGGCTGCCGGAACACCAGCCCGTCTTTTTCAAAGCGCGAACAAAAGCGCAGGAGTCCGGCTTCCGCCTCCGGGCTCCAAAGGGCCATGTCTCCGTTGCCTTTGTCGAAGGCCGCCTGGACGGAGGCGTTCAGACGGGTGCGCAGATCGGCATCCAGGGCAGCGGACGTTTTTACGCGGTCCACCAGGAGCCAGAGGCCTTCGGGGTAGTTACCGTCCATCTTCAGAACATCTTCTATCTGGAAGATGGTGCCCTGCTGCGGGGAGAACAGGCGGCCGTACCCTTCTTCCTTGAGGCCGAGCATCAGTTCCACCCGGTCCTGGCGGCTGTCCCAGCGGAGGTCGGCCAGGATGTACAGGGCGTGCGGCTTACCGTCGTCGATGGCGTCCAGCACATCCTTCACCGTGTGGGCTTTCACCTCCTCCCCGCTCACGGGCGAATAGGTGCGTCCGATCCTGGCGAACAGGATGCGCAGGTAGTCATAGATTTCCGTCGTGGTGGCCACGGTGGAGCGGGGGTTCCGGATATTCACCTTCTGCTCGATGGCGATGGCCGGCGGAATGCCCTCGATGACATCCACGTCGGGCTTCACCATGCGGCCCAGGAACTGGCGGGCATAGGAGGAAAGGCTTTCCGCAAAGCGGCGCTGCCCTTCGGCAAAAAGCGTGTCGAAGGCGAGGGAACTTTTTCCGCTGCCGGAGACGCCCGTCACCACTACCAGGCGGTTCCGGGGGATCTCCACGGTGATGTCCTTCAGGTTGTTGACCCGGGCTTTTCGGATGATGATATTTCCTTCTGCAGGCATAACTCTTCTTCTATAATATCCAGGTTCTCCGGCGGGATGTAGGATGTGGCCACGGCGATGACGCCTTCGATGCACACCAGCAGCCGGCGGTCTTTCCGGATGCGCTTGATGTAGCCCTCGGCCCCTTTGAGCGGCCCTTCCTTCACGCGAACCTTGCTCCCCTTCTTGAAACGGGTGAAATCGTCATCGGCAAAAAACTCCAGCCCGCCGGCGCCGGACTCCACGACCAGTTTGAAAATCTCCATCTCCCGGGCCGATATGGTGGCGTAACTCTCCTTGTCGGCGCTCCGGTAAATGAATCCCTTCACGCGGCCGAAGGCATCCTTCTCATTCAGAAGCGCCTGAATCTCATTGATTTCCTCCGAGTCGGCCTTCACGAAGAGAAGGGAGGTCACGAGCGGCTTCCGCTCATAGATCACCGGTCCGTCCTCGATGTAGCGCATGTCTTTCCGCGCGGTCTCTTCGGCCAGCCTTTTCCTGGCAGCCAGATGCGCCGCGCCCTTCAACTGCACTTTCTGCACGGCCAGATAGGTCTCAAGGCCTTTGTCTTCCAGAAGGCCTTCCCAGGTGAAGACCTTGTTATAGAAGATTTTGAGGGCATACCAATGCAGCATCTTGATGGATTTTGGGAGTTACAAAAGTACGATTTATTTCTTGGATTTCTTCACGCGCGCGTGTGAATAACGCCAATTTGACAGTTTTTACTGCCATCTTGGCAACATTTTGCGACATTTTGTCAACCTTTTGACCATTTTTCATCACTGGTCCCGGATTTGCCTTTCCTTATGCCGAACGTCGGTCAGCGGATCGGCCCGAAAAGAAAAAGAAAAACAAAAACTTAAAATAGGAGATTACTACTATGGTACCTGCAAGACATAATCAGAATTGGATGCCCGACATCTTCAACGATTTCTTCGACAACACTTGGATGGAACGCCCGAAGGCCACCGCCCCGGCCATCAATGTTTTAGAAACCCCGGAAGCCTATCAGTTGGAACTGGCCGCCCCCGGTATGACCAAGGCCGATTTTGACATCCATCTGGATGAAGACGGAGACCTCGTCATCAACATGGAGAAAAAGAGCAGCGAGAACGAGAAGCAGAAAGGCCACTATGTGCGCCGCGAGTTCTCTTACACCAAGTTCCAGCAGACGATGCTGCTCCCGGAAGACACCGACCGCGAAGCCATCGCCGCCAAGGTAGAGAACGGTGTCCTCACCGTGAACCTGCCCAAGATTAAGAAAGCGGAGGTAGAAAAAGCCCGCAAACAGATCACCGTGGAGTAATTCCGCCTGCGGGCCGAGTTAAAAGGCTATTTCATGCACATTTGGAAGATGTTCAGCACATCTTCCTTTTTTAATGTCCTGAAGCCGTCGATGGCGCCGCCCTGCACGGCCTTTTCGGCCATGCTGTCGAAATGGCTTTCGTCGATGCCCGCCTCCGGGAACGTCCGCTGGAGGCCGAAGGAATCGAAGAGGACGGATGCGAAACGCTCAATGGCCTCGTTGGCAATGTCCATCGGGGCCTTTTCGGGACTGATGCCCAGCACGTTGACCCCGAACTGGACATACTTGGAAACGGTGCTTTCGTCCAGGCAGTACTTCATCCAGCGGGGCGTGAGAATGGCCAGTCCCAGACCGTGGGTGATATCATAGACGGCCGACAGTTCGTGTTCCATCGGATGGCAACTCCACGCCTGCTGCTTGCCGCCGTCCACAAAGCCGTTGATGGCCCAGGAAGACGCCCACATCAGGTTGGCACGGGCCTCGTAGTTGTCCGGCTCCCGGATGGCGACGGGCGTGTACTTGATGATGGTTTTCATCAGGCCCTCCATCACGCAGTCCAGCATGTAGAGGTCCTGGTCCATGTTGAAGTACACCTCGATGATGTGCGAGAGCATATCGGCACTGCCGCAGGCCGTCTGGTAAGCGCTGACGCTGAAGGTCGTGGACGGGTCCAGGAAGGAGACCTTCGGGAGCAGCAGCGGATGCATGCGGCCGTGCTTGTCCCGGGTGTCCGGATTGGAGATGACGCCGCCGCTGTCCATCTCCGAGCCGGTCGCGGAGAGGGTGAGGATATCCAGCACGGGCAGGGCCTTCTCCACGGGCGCCCAGATCTTATAGTCGAAAAAATCCCAGGCATCGTGGTCCACGCAGGCCGCCGCCGCAATCCACTTGGTGGCGTCGATGGTGGAACCGCCGCCCACGGCCAGCAGCACGTCGATCCGGTGCTCCTTGCACAGGCGCGCGCCTTCCCGCACGGAAGCGACCCGCGGATTGGGTTCGATGCCGGAAAGTTCGTACAGTTCCAGCCCCGCATCGCGGATTTCCTTCACCACGCGGTCGTACAGGCCGATTCGTTTGATGGATCCTCCCCCGTAGGTCATCAGCACCCGCGTGCCATACTTCCTGAGTTCAGGGCCCAAATTCTTCAGTTGTTCCGTGCCAAAGTACACCTTGACCGGGATGTCATAAACAAAATCGTGAATCATATCGTGTGCATTTCAAATCTGACTGTTGCAAAAATAATATTTTTTGCCGATAAAAATGATTAAATTTGCCCCTGACGGATTGATAAACAGTATGCGCGCAGTAATCCAAAGAGTATCTTCCGCATCCGTCGCCATCGGCGGAGCGGTGAAATCGGCCATCGGCCCGGGACTGCTGATCCTCCTTGGAATCGGCCATGAGGATGGCCGGGAGGATATCGACTGGCTGGTGAAAAAGATTGCGGGGCTCCGCATCTTCAACGACGAAGCGGGCGTCATGAACCGCAGCGTGACCGATGTGGAAGGCGAAGCCCTGGTTGTCAGCCAGTTCACGCTGATGGCCTCTACCCGGAAAGGCAACCGGCCCTCCTATATCGGAGCGGCCGGGCACGATGTGGCCATTCCGCTCTACGGGCAGTTCTGCGAAGCGCTGTCGGCCGCCATCGGCCATCCGGTGGGAACCGGGGAATTCGGCGCCGACATGCAAGTCTCCCTCGTAAACGACGGCCCGGTGACCATCTGCATCGACACGAAAAACAGGGAATAAACAAAAGAAGCCTCGCAGGTGTCTGTGAGGCTTCTTTAAGCGGTGCGGACGAGGCTCGAACTCGCGACCCCCGGCGTGACAGGCCGGTATTCTAAACCGACTGAACTACCGCACCAAGTTTTCAGTGA
>Ga0247608_10000787_pt1 | contig 48560 bp, 78 predicted proteins | sample 176DNAGHGlowgp2_FD_193490 | JGI IMG/M metagenome (GOLD analysis project Ga0247608, IMG submission 193490) | Sheep rumen microbial communities from Palmerston North, Manawatu-Wanganui, New Zealand - 1766 DNA GHGlow gp2 | ecosystem: Host-associated > Mammals > Digestive system > Stomach > Rumen ...
GATGCGCGCCCGCAGCATAGATAATGTTGTTCTATATTCTTTATGAGACATCCCCAAATAACTACGAGTTATATCGCCAAGACGCCTCGTCTCTTTACTAGAAGCATTTTCACTTTTGAGCCATTTTGCTAATAGAGAAGGTGTTTTACAATCAATATCGAGTTTTAATTGCTCATAAATTAAATTCATTGCTTCATATTCCAATGGAGTACCAACAAAAGCGTATAAATCATCCCAGCGACCAAACTCTGGAATATATTTCATATTTTTACGAATACTATTTAACATAGGGCTGGTGCTTAGCCACTTAATACACTCACGGAAGAAACGACGTTCGCCCTGGCCGCATCCGCGCACATCACGGATATAGAAAAGCATCTTCATAGCCAGCTCTGCATTTTCGATATATGCGTTCTTAAATAGAAGAATAATATCTTCAATAGAACGTTTCCGCATCGCGGCGCCCATAGCAAACATATCCATTAGCGCACTATTTGTTGTTTTGTGCGTGAGAGCGCCATTTTCTGTATGGGTATAATTAGTTTCATTCTTTAAAGTATTTAATAAGTTATTCATTTTTTTCTCCTAATCGTTGTCACGATTGTGTTCCTTTGTATTCTTTTCTGCTATTTAATGCGTAGCCATCCCTCGACCCTACGCTGTTTCGCCACCCCAACCATCCGCTAAGAGCGGAGACGAAAGTCCCATATAGTTGACTTAAATATCCGTTCAATTTAAGTTGCTTTGATGTTCTTCCAATATGCGCTTATGGACTTCATTCACCTGACGAACTATATCATCATGCATATACCCATTAGATTTCCATATCGCTTGCAGGAGCTCCTCAATCGCATAATCCGTTTTTCCGTCGAGAATAAACCGGATTGCATTATTTACCAAATCACAACACGGGTATCTTCCGAACACAGCATTTCGTTTCTTGGTAAGCATTTTTTATACTCCTATATTAAGTGTCATTTTAACTTCTTTTAACGGGCAATGCTCTGGCCTTTTGTCTCCATCTTCTACCGGTTTTTCCATTGGATGTCTTGAACATGCGGTGTGTGCATTGTCTACTCGAAAATGGAAAGGGCATTGCCAACATCGTGCTGGCATACTCATGTCTTGTATAATTACTGCCATAATATACCTCACGTTTAACAATTCTTGAATTTATTTATGATTACGCACCTTTTATAAACAGGGGAATTACTTCACTATATTTCTCAATTAGTTTAGCCGTAAGTGTCTTTTTCCGCATTAAATGGTCTTTTATATCGCTTGCTTTTACTGTAATGGCGTAGTAATCTTCCGATTCTACAATCTTTTTACAATATGTATAATAGCTCATTAACGAGGCATCATGAGTAAGAAGCTTTACTATATCCGCGAGACGGAAACTAATCGCGGCCAACTCTTCATAGGTACAATCCGTATCTTCAAGGAGGTCGTGCGCGAGAGCTGCCGCGCGAAGAAGCCACTGTTTTTCTACTGTAAGAAAAGAATAACGAATATCCTTTATAACATAACTTTCAACAGCCTTCGCATGAGCATATTCTTTCTTGGAATAATATTTTTCACACAAGTCTTTTATCGCACAATACTGTTCTATAAACATATTATCCCTCCTCTTTATTGTAAATATATTATAATATAATTTTTAAGAAAAGTCAAATAAAAAAAAGAGCGGCATTTCTGCCGCTAAAATTTATCCTATCCAAGTTTCAGATATGGGTTCACGATAATTAGTAGCTGATGTTAATTGGCAATAAACATAATCAATATCAGCATTATTTCCGTATCCATAAGCGCCCAAAAAAGCATGATATGCTTGAAGTGCGGCCGCCTCATTATCTTTGTCAGGATCATTTTTTATTACGATACCCTTAGACCAAGTATCGGTTGTTTTATTATGAGATATTTGATGCACAAAATATACATTATTCATTTAATACACCGCCTTCTGTGGGGTCAACAAGCGCCCAAGCGCCATTTACCACTTTTAAAATTTTGCCTTCATCAGCAGAATTTACTCTTGGTAAGCCGCCATAAAGAGTAACAACATTATTGCTATAACTAGGGTTAATATTACTAGTAGTATAATGAAGACCACTATAACCCTTTACCTATTTTATACCTGCTTGACGAACTGAAACGGTCCAACCAGTATCCTTATTCAGCCCATAGATATATACCTAATCACTCATTTGAGTGTCAGTATGCTAATTTACTGATCTATAATATTGAAATTCAACATATGTTGGCGGCGTAGCGTTTACATAGGCCATGAAAGCCATACGCGTTTGATCACCGCTGGCTGGATTAGTCTAAGAAGAAGCTCTACAATATACAATAACATTATTATTATAAGCTTCAATAAAATCATTCCAAGTAGAATGACCATAAGATAAAATTACCATAGGCAAGCCGCCACTTCTATAAGTGCCATCACCAGCAAGAAACTTATATCTATCATCAGAAGTTGGTGCAGGAACGAGTCCCTAAACACCATTGTCATTTGCTGTGGCTCCCTACATTACACTAATATTATCTAATTTTGTTTTGTCAGTTGAAGACATGAGTCCATGTGAACTCTATGTAGCATCTCCCAAAGTTCCCACACTCCTTGTTCCTGATGCTGCGTAAAAGACTTCTCCATCTAATACCTTATCAGAAGTCGCAGTAGTATCGGTAATATCCATTATAGTTGTATTACCAAACTACACTTTATTTACATATGGATTTGACACTTATTTCACCACCTTAGACTTATGGCGCAACTGTACCAATTGTAACTGTTTTTCCACCCTGAGCGTTGTCAACTTCTGAATACGCAATTGCTGCAACTGTAATTTCAGTAATGCTATTATAATCACCGAAATCAGAAGGTATAACTGTCTAAGAGGTTGTATAAGGTGTCAGTGTTACAGAAGTTGCTGCAACACCTTCATTGCCAGACATACTGCCTTCTACACCAAGAATTGTTACGCCAGAACGAATATTAGTCGGAATTAGTTTAGCTTGTTCAGTAGAAGCAATGCTTACCTTGCCAGAACCATCATGATAACCTTGCTAAATTGTATATTCACCAGCAACAGTAGCGATACTACCAGCAACTGCGCCACGATTTGGCATACTACCAGTTATTTTACTACCATTCACATATGCGGTTTTGGTAGATAGAATCTCTGCGGCTACTGCATTAGCATCAGAGGTATCAGCATCATAAGTGCAAGCACCAGTTGTTGCTTCACCTGATGGTAAGTGGAATTTGATGCCACTTAGAACAGAATTTCTAGTAACATCATCAGTAGTAAGATCAATTAAAGTACTGCCGCCATAAATAACTTTATTGATATATTGATTACTAGCCATAAATATTCAACTCCTTATCCTATAATTACTGTATATCCGCCAGCAGTATTAGTTGTTTCGTAATAGGGAATTTGTTCTACTACTACATCATCACTCAATGTTTTGTTGGCAGTTCGTAAAATTTGGCTTACCTCTGCTAATGGAGTAACTGAATAACTTCCATCATAATTAGCTGGAATAATTGCATCTGGAATTGGATCAACTATAATATTTTCACTTAATATTTTATCTTTTGTATTAAGTATCTATTCACTACCTAATAATGGTGTTATATGATAATTATCTGTATAATGATCTATTAGTTCATATACTTGTGATATATCAAGCGACTCAATATATTCTCCATAACGCAATTTGAAATCGTTTAGTGTCCCAGTAAAACCAGTTTGTTTTGCCTACTCATATAGCCATGATGTTACTAATTCTATATTATATTTATCCCAAGGATAAATCTTCTTTAACACTACGTGCTGGGGATCAGGAGGTATCAAATTTTTTATAACCATTGTTCTCTCCTCCTTTTATTTTATTTATAGCATCTAACAGATAAGTAATAGGATAACGAGTAAAATATAACATTTTGTAAAAAAATTTACATTGGATATGAATATAATCCATCAGCAATTGGAATTTTTAAGGTTTGTAAATCTTGCCATCGCTGTCTAATATCTGTTATAACTTCGTCAATATGGACTGGCGTGCAGTTATGGGAATCTACGCCTACATGGTACATAAATGGGTTATTTGGGTAAAGGAAATTAGCTTGCTGATGAGTATGACCATGTAAGTTTATTACATGCTGAGAAAAATGCTTATCGTCATAGTTGGCTGTAAGAGTGGGGTAATGAGAGAGATAGATACTAAATTTCTTGTATTTAAATACATGTGCGTATCCAAGTATAATTACATTAGGAAGCGCGTTTAAAAGCTCTTTTCGCGCGTCTGTATCGTGGTTGCCCCAAACGATACAAATCTCACCATTCAAACGCTTAATATATTCTATGCCCTTTTCATTATTATTAAGCATCACATCTCCAAGATGAATAACTCTATCTTCTGGTTTTACTACTCTATTCCAGTTTTCTACAAGAGCTTCATCATGTTCTTCAATTGAAGAAAATCCGCGTGGCTCGTAGAGAAAGCCTTGATTATGACAAAAATGGGTATCACTTGTAAAAAATATTTCACCCATATTATTCCTCCTTTTCAATATATCTTTCCAATATATAATTAAGAACCTTTCTCGCGGCGCCGTGACTTCCAAAACGTACACGATAATCTATTTCTTCTTTTGAATCTCCAAAGAAAACTCTATACATGTAGGTATAAATATCTATTGCAATCTTTTGCTCAATTGTCATATTAGTTACCCTTTCCTTTCTATCGTCCATATTTCTTTTATAGTTTCATGTTCATATAAGGTAGGCTTCTCAAAACGATGATACATCTCAACGAGGTCTTCATCTGGTACTCGCGCGCGACCGCTACGCTGCGCGTTCTGGCGTAAGCAGACGCTTTTTGGAACCATCAGGCACACACAAATTGTATCAAAATCCACGCTATTCATAGTAATCGCGCGCAAAAGCTTGGCTCGTGAAGCACGATTTAGATGGGTAGCATCTGCTATAACATCAAAACCATCTACTAATGTTGCGGTGATAGTGCCTACGAATTTCTTAAATACTTCTTTTTCATGTGAGAAATACCCTTCTCCATCTTTTAGCATATGAAAACGGATACTATCTCTTGAAACATATCTAATGTCTTTATATTGGTCATTAATAAAATTATATGCCCATGTACTTTTTCCGCTGCCAGGCACTCCGCATAATATATATAAAATCGGTTTCATACTCTCACTCCTTTTCTATATATATTATATCAAAAAAAATAAAAGAAGTCAATTAAATGACTTCTTACATTAATGGAGGTTCCATATATTCAATTTCTTTATTCATATCCCATGCGAAAGCAATTTCACTTCTGGTACTATCTCCAATATAACCGCCAGGGTTGATAACATAAATAGCATCAGACATATAAATTTTTTGCTTATGTATTTCATCTAACATAATTTTTTGTTCTGGTGTAATAGTATCCCCTGCGTGACCAAATGCGCCAACACTGAATACTACATTACCTGCAAGAGTTAGCTCACGATTTTTTTCTTCAAATTCTTCTTTAAAACGTGTACTGCCGCATAGTGTGATAACCTTATAATCACCTATCATTATTATACTCCTTACTAAGATTTATATAATAGTCTGGTACTTGCTCGTTTGTATTTAAGAGTTCAAAAAATCTTTTTACATTGAAGGTTGTTTTTGGGGGCTTCTTATAAGCGTGTCTATAAAAATTAAGCATTCTTGTATAAGCTATATCTAAATCTTCTTTTTGAATAAAATTTTTAAATGCAAACATATAATAATGCCGCGCGCCATCCCATGCTGACTGTAAATATTCTGGGCGTTCCTCTAAGGTTTTAATAAAGAAGAAATATTGCGACCCCATAATATCAGAAACGTAGTTTTTTAGTAAATTAACATCTACATTATTTTTTTCTGCAATTTTAAAGGCATGTATGGCATTGTACGCCAAACCCATATTTTGTTTTTTATAGATAAAGGCGCGATTGTCTTTGCGGGTAATAGATGTCATATCATTTACATCATATACTATAATAGTTTTATTTAGTGTTAATACATGGTCATTATTCGGATAATATTGTGCCAATATTAAGCGGCAAGCATGGTTAAAGCCAACATCCTCATTTGCATAAGAACCTTCTTCACTAAAATGAATGTCATATTCATCTAAGAAGCTTCTCTTATATACTCTTCCATGCAAGTTATTATTATTTACATCATAACTAGCATCACCAATAGAATAGCGCCATGAGAAAATGAGTATTTCTGGGTTAATTTGAATGATTCCAAGCATCTCTGGTAATACTCCATCAATAAAATAATCGCCAGTATCCAGAAAAAGAACATATGGTTCATACGTACTCATTAGTCCAATTTGGCGCGCGACGCCTGGGCCGCCATTCGGGTCAACTAAAATTAGATTAAAATTATATTTGTCTTGTAAATCACTATAATCTATATCAGAACCATCGTCTACTACTGTCACGCATAACTCTGTATAATTTGGAATGGAACTTAAAGTCTTAGCTAACCCTTCTTTATTTTTATATGTAGGGATAATAATATCTAACATATCAGTTACTCCGATTTATGTAATTCATCAAAGAATCTTAATAGATAATGTTCATCATTTTTATTCATACAAAAAACTTCCCAATTGTCTCCGTCCTCTTCACATAGACGCGCGATTGCCAGATAGGAACTTAGTCTGGATTTTAAGTTGAATTCTTCCACGCCGCTATTATGACGAAGAATTACATCGCCAGTACACTGGTGGACGGCTTCAAGTAAATTGTCTATATCAGTAAAATCTTTTAGTAATCTCATAAAATACCTCACTTATTCTTTTAAATATACATCATTACCGCAACAAGGACATTTTATTTTATACAAAGTATAAAAATCGTATTGATTAGAATAACGTTCATAAGAATCTTTATCAGCTTCAAATTTGCAATCACATACATTACAAGTGAATAGTTTAATTCCTTTAAAATATTTTTCGGCTTTTGCCTTATCGCCTTGTACAATAATTTTACACATTTTCTTTTCCTCTTTTATTTTTCTTTATTATATTATAACATATAATTTTAAAAAAATCAAATAATAAAACGGTATCGTTTGATACCGTTTAATATATATTGGCAGCCCGCCTGGGAGTCGAACCCAGTCCGTTCGCTTCAGAGGCTGGGGTTTTAGAGACCCCCTGTGCAGCCGCACACCTACGGGCCAGATACAAGGCTCTAATTTGAGAAATTTTAAAAATAATTTTCTTCTTGAAGATATTGCTGTTCGAGCCTTTATCTTATAATATAATTATACCAAAATTTTACTAAAAAGTCAAATATTGATATAATTATCCCGTATCGCAAACGGTGATTCGTTCGCACGGTAACTATTTGGTGGAACATCCACTCAGGTTAGCTTGACCTTTTTGCGGTGTGCTATTACGCCAAATCTCATATTTCTATTACCCATCGGCACATCATACTCGTAGGACATTATAGCAAATGTAGCCTACGATACATTTCGCACCGATAGAAAAATTAAGAACTCTTTAACTGATGGCTGCTTCTAAGCCTACAGTCCGCAGCAGTTTTTTCTTTAAACACAAATCATATGGTTGCAGATTAGGGAGTCGAACCCTATCCTTGAAGCTTATGAGGCTCATGACTTAACCGTTTGTCCTATCTGCTATAATAGCTATTATTTTCTAATTGATCAGATTATACTCATAATAGCATCTGCCTTAACCTATGAACCAGGGATGATGAGTCCGGAGATCAAGCCTTGACATCTTCCCTTCAAGAGCAGGATTTTAGCTCTTTTGTAAAGTCCAAGCATGATGCGCTTAGGGCAGTACCAGAGGCTTGCTTGGCTCTATTTCTTTACGGGAGCATTTCCCGCTGCGGATGAGGATTTGCACCTCATATGACCACATATCGACTGGCCGCAGGATATTCTCAACAACAGCCTGAACTATGGTCTTATCGCATTAGTGTCTACCTATTCCACCACCGCATATAATAATCAAATATTACGGCCACTCACCAAGCGGTATTCCAAGGTTCGCGCGCTCTACATTGGTATTATAGAACACACCTTCTGTCGCGGGACCAGTTAGTAGCTCACCAGCAATAGTCTCATATAGCGTGCTGATAATACCATGGCAATCATTTAGATTATCCGCGGCAAACTGTACTACGCAGTTATTAAATACAACATAGGTAGTACCAATCCACTGATAGCCTTCTTCAGCTGGGCATACAGAATAAGCGTATGCGGGATTGCCCTTAAAAGCGGTATCAAATAGTTCAACCTTACTGGTAAACTGGCGATTGCTTGGCACACCATCAACAGCGACTTTTAGCTTAATATTGCCAAAGCCAACCTCTTCGGGCAGAATTTGTAGAAGTGCGGCGACCTTATCACCATTATTACAAGCAAGAACAATAGAGGGGTGCGCGCCTGAGAAGTCACAATTACAAGCAATCTGCGGATCGCCATCAAAAAGTGCTTCAAACTTACGAATCACAATAGTCCAAGGTGGGAGAATCTTTAGTCTGGGCTCATTCATTTTTTTATGTACCTCTTCTCTTAATAATATTTTATTACTCGTTGAGTAACACTAAGGCCAATTAACATTGTAACAGTATCAACACCAAATGCAACTGCATTCTTTACAATTTTAACAGCGAATGGAATATGATATAAATAACATTCAATACCAGTTTTTACACCAAGCATACCAATTGCTACGAAACCAATAATAGCTATAGCACGAATTAGGATATTTTCTGTTTTCTTAAAAACTATTCCGCATCCAAGGCCGACAACTAAATTCGCCATAAACCAACTAATACTAAATCCATACGGCGAAAAAATCACACTTTCTAAGCCACACCCTATGGCACCAATAAAAGCTGCCCAAGGGCCAAATAAAGCACATCCAATAGTTAGAGCAATATATCCTAAATCTAAGGAAATGGCTCCGATAAAAGGAATTTTCATCATTGCGCTTAGTACACAATAAAGCGCTGTTAAAATAGAAATACCCGCAAGTTGTTTAATTTTTAGATTACTCATTTTTATTTCTCCTTAATATTTATGGTAAGTAGCCCAAAAACACTAAGATGAAATAAGTATTTTTGGGGATAGTTTAACGACATAATTTGCGACAAATACAAACATCTTGGTCGGGCTTTAAGGTCAGCCAACACGATAGGATTCCTTTAATACGAATCATAGAAAATCAAATAAATATCGGGATTATTTTTCATAAATGCGGCAATAATACAGAGGTTCATAATATCATTTTGAAGCATTGAAATGACTTCTTCATATTCCCAAATACTACTACCTTCACTATCCCATTTTTCCTTATTCATAAAAGATACAATAATACGGATTAGCTTGAATACATCGTCTACGGTATCCAAATAGTATTCATAATCATTATCTTTACTATGAGAAAAAGTTCGTACCACTTCATTTCTCAGGCCCCAATTTTTTCTCCAATATACAATTTCCAGATCGTCCTCATTACTATCTTCCCAAACGTAAGAAAGCTCTTTTGGCAACATTTCTCTGGTGATTTTACGCACATTAGACATTATACGAACACCATTGTCTAACCCCATACTTATTCTCCTTTATGATTTATTAGCTTTAAGGTTAGCTGGCCGCGCATAGGTTTAATCTCTGCATTTGCTCAGGAAAGATGGTGCAGTAAGTAATACTCTAAATTACGTTAATAATAGGGACGTCTCCATAAGCTATTATTAACCTCTCACGTAAACATTACTTTGGTCGTCTACTGGTTACTGCATAATGGCGCTCTACCGTGGAATCGAACCACGCTACCCAGATTAACAGTCTGGTGTTCTACCGATGAACTAGTAGAGCAAAAACTAGACACCGAAGTATAAGACCGTTATACTCAACCGGCGTATTTCTTAGAAATACTTTTGTTTTTAGCAAAAAAACATTTCTCTATAACTTGTATTATTGCTGTTACGGTGTCTAAATAACTAGGCGCGAATAATCCAACATAACTTCTGTTAATATATTGCTGTGGGCGCCTAATAAGTGTAGAATCAATACTTAATTTGCACTTTACTTCGCTTCTTTATATACCGTTTTCCGCTATGCCACATATCCACAACCTTATTGGGCCACTTATATTGGCTTCTCTAATTCAGTTGTTGCCGGTGGTAGTTGAAGTGCTAAATCCGTGTTAACGGTTCGGAAGTTTTTATTCAGACTGTTCTTCCTACAGTCTTGGCGTGCCATACGAGATTTGAACTCGTGATCTTAGCCGTGATAGGGCTATATCCTAGACCGCTGAACGAATGGCACAGATTGCAGTATTTTAGGTCTACTGCAACGACCGTACGCGATTCTCGCCCTTGTTTACAGTTAAGGAGCCAAGCCGACACGGATATTTATACACTACGTGCTAAGTGTGCTGTTTTAGTATCACCCTTTTGGTACAGCTACCTCACCACGGCTGTCATCGCACATGAGACCTTAAATGTTTTTGCCTTTTAAACTAACCGCCCTTTTCAGGACAGTGGGAGAGTCGAACTCCCATCTTTTAAGCGCCGGACCTCAACCGGCCAGTCATATCCTGTCAATTCAGGCTTTATGTGGTTGAATGGTACTGAGTAAGAGAATTGAACTCTTATTCTGGGCTTGAAAGACCCCGCTCCTAACCATTAGAGGAACTCAGCATTAATTCTCGTCGATGACCAACTTTACACCATGTTCATGCATTAACTCAATAAGATCGTTGGTAAGATTAAGCAGAAACTCGTTTTCATTAACTTCGGTTTCACCATCATCGAACTTTTGCATCAAATCGTTGATGAAGAAATCAAGATCACGAAGTTTCATAATTTATTCTCCCTTCATTTGATATATTTATTATACCAAAATTTTCAAGAAAAGTCAATTATTTCTTACATTAGCATTACCCAGCGCCGCCGCGTGGAGGCTGTAAGATGGCGCCACTCCTAGGTTTTGATAACGCAGACCAGAGATTTTACTGCGTGTCTACACTATGTAACGGGGTCGGTGGTCATAACTACGTCCGCGATTCCTGCTTTGGGTTAGCTACACCCGCAGGTGAGAGCATCAAACCGGTGGAGTACCATTACGTTTTCTCCCTATTTCTCTCGTCTCCCGTTTTCGACAATGTGGATGCAGTTACTATTTCTGCTTCTCCTGCCCTGTTCGTTATAACTACTTGGGGCCGGTAAGGACATAACTCGTTTCCTTCCATTCCGTGTGCTTACTTTGCTCCTCTTTTCTTATGCGCCGAGCAATCTGGTATATGCACTTAACCATACAGTTTGCGCGATGGCAGTTCTTCAAATTCCATTTAACCCATACTACACTCGCCGTTGTTGCAATCAACGCGCCTCGCTCAAAGAGACGTACCGCATTGGGCACCAGTTGTGGCCTTAGCTACATCGTCCTACCACGACCGCTGTACCATCTTAAGACCTTTTGCCATCCCATTTTTTGGATAAACCCCAACTTTATGGCGTGGACACCGAAGAGCTTAGTTTGAAAAGGTCAAAAGTCCTGTCTCTGCTCTCTTTCTTTTTTCTCCATTTTTTAAAGAGCTTGTCTAAAACGATTCGTGTCTTGCTCTGCCATAGCGCCACCAGGCGGGCTGTTAAGAAGACGAGTATTGTACGCCCCTGATTATTTGGTCTATGGACTTTCTAAAGTAGATTGTATGCATCCAATCTACCGTGGTAGGCTTCGCGTTTGCCATAACTACAATGCGTTCCCACAACCAAGCTAGGAATTGAACCTAGAACATTACATAGTTATTTGTCCCACTATCACTTTTAGCGCAACCCAAGAGCACCACGAGGAGGTAAGTGACATCGCTCTCAAACGAGAACGCCTATATAGACGTTTTCTCCGCTCCTTCTACACATGGCAGATGAGCTATCTAAGTTGAGGATTTCTCAACCTTATGTATATATTATACTATATTTTTTATTATTAGTCAAGAAATGGATTTTTCTTTTCTTTTCCAAAATAATTATCAATTGAATCTTGTGAATATCCATATAGCGCCGCGATTGTTCTACAAAATTTATGAAACTCAGAAATATGTCCATATTTTTCATCAAATTCTTCGCTATAAGAAAAACTATGCGAATATTTTTTCACTGACTCATCTGGATCGTAACTAAAATATAACGTACTCATATTAACTTACTCCCTTTAAGAAACTCTAGAGGTGTGGATCACTAACGCGGTATCCACAGTACGTCTATGAGGCATCTTTTTATAACTTCGCGTTATTGGGTGAGGATCATAGAAAGCAATCTCCCACTACGCCAAGAGCCATTCCGGTGCGTCTCTTGGATGGAACCGCTCGTTCAGCAAGCATCAAGCGCGCTTCGTTATATCTTGCTCTATTACGAGATAAGGTCTCTCAACCTTACATATATATTATATCATAAAGTTTTAAAAAAGTCAAATTTTAATAATCATAAGAATAAACTTTCTGTTTACAACATGGACACAACGCTTTATAAGCCGTTTCATTATATTGAGAGTATGCTTCATAATGGTCGCTATCTGCTTCAAAATAGCATCCACAAATATCGCAACTGAATCTTTTATATTTCTTCGCAATATACTTCGCTTTTTCAGGGTCTCCCCATGTATGAATAATATATCCATCAACTTTGTGTGTATCCATTATTTACCTCAAATTGTTCATTACAAGCTGGACAAGTAAGCCAAAAATGACAGGCTTTATCATCAGGATTCTCAATTACTTGAGTTTCACTTAACTAATACATAATAATATTTTTACATTTAGGATGTATAACAAATTTTACCCTCTCAGGGCTTCCTTTAACCTATCCCAAAATGACCATTTCCTTTTATCAAACTTCCTTTTTATTGCTTCTACTTGCAAATATCTAACTTGGTTTGCTGGTAATGGGTCAACGCAATACCAATCTTTGCCAAGAATATAATCGCATATTTCTTGATATGCTTCTTCAACTGTGTATTGACCATTCTTCAATTTGTAATCCATTTTCTTTAATCCATCTCTGTAACATTTTTCTTTCGCTACATTCATTTAATGGCGTCTCATAGACAATTAGTGCGAAATCTACATCTGATAATTGTTCATTAACACAAATTTTATCGTGTAATTTTTCTAGTGACTCCATAAAATTTTCAAAATTTATTTGTGTTAATTGCTTATAATAAGTATGAAGAAAAGAGCAAGTATCAGGATGCTTTATCACACACTTGCCAGTACACAATCCATTACATGCGCGGCCTGGCCGCAATGGAGGGCAATCTATTACTAGAACTCCTCTATTATCTTTACCAAGCGGTCTCCATTTTGGCGGCCAAACCGTAGTATTTAACCCTACTAAATTTTGGGGAAAATTACGCACTTGCGCCCAATAAGATGTATATAGTTTCATAATAAACTCCTAAATATAATGGTGCGCTAGGCCGGACTCGAACCGGCACGCCTTGCGGCATCAGATTTTAAGTCTGAGGTGTCTGCCTATTCCACCACTAGCGCATAGAATGCCACTGTTACCGCCGTGGCCGCGCTTCATTTTTATTTCAATAAATCTTTAATATCGTGTTCTTCTAAAAGTTCTACAACAACATCAAAAGAAAAGAAAAAAATATCATCCCTTGGGTAATAGTCAAGAAATTTCTTTAAACAATCTTCAAAATTATCTCCTGAAATAAGACCTTGGTCTTTAATAGACGGTAGTTCATCTGGCTCTTTTCCGTAATACTCATTATCATATTGTACATTATACTTTACTAACATATTTATTCTCCTTTCATTATGGCGCGGAGTAGAAGATTTGAACTTCTGGTATAATTACTTATACAACAGTTTAGCAAACTGCCGCTTTAAACCTCTCAGCCAACTCCGCAGCTGCACCATTTCCTCATAACGTTATAAACGGTGCCAAACTTGTCCGGATAGGAATGATGGTCATGACTCCATCTTACTGGCCCCTATCAGCCAGCATCTGGTGCGCCATCGGAGAATCGAACTCCGGACACCGTGATTTGGCGGGGCGGTTTGGTACTGCCCCAACTCTCTTTGGCCCTTGCTTTCCAAATATGCACTTTGCATTCGCCCCAAAAGTCACGTGCTCTACCATCTGAGCTAATGGCGCATTAAAATGGTGGGCTGTGATGGAGTTGCACCACCCGAGTCAAAAGACAGCAGATTTACAGTCTGCCCCGCTACTACTTACGGTATAACAACCCATAAAATTAAGATGACTTAATAAGCCTTACAGGGCGATCAACTCCTCTGCTATCTGGCGCTCCTTTTTGTACCCAGACTCATTATTTTGAGTGACCTATACTCCATTTTATTGGTAATCTCTTGTCATCTTATTGATATGCGGGTAAGGATTTGCACCTTACATGATAGCCTTTTCGTAGATGTCGGGTCGCATGATGAGCATCCTTATGCTCAATCCTTCTCTTCAACGGGTAACGTTACCTCCCGTTTCGTGACTATCTCCCGCTAACGCGTTTACCTATTCCGCCACCGCACTTAGCAGACTAAGCCTTCTCCTAACAGTCTGCCATAAGCCACACCATCCGTTATTTACAGCCACGCACTACGGCTTTGACAAAGTGGCTTGTCCCTATTAACTAATATGCGGTAAGGATTTGCACCTTACATATCCGCGCGTTAGCCACCCAATTCTATCCGCGGACTGTGGCAAGCGTTTACCTATTCCGCCACGCATCAAAGTATATTTTAAATCGACTTTAAACATACCATATACACCCATAACAATCATGAGTACAACAAGGTTTCTTGTCGTTTTCTGCATAATAAGAACAACTTTTTGAAGGTTGTTCTTCTCCGCCAAGAGCATGAATAGCAAGTGTCAATGCTTCACGAAGAATAGAATAATTTTCCGGAGGCCAATTGGCCTTTATTGCTTTTATAGCCTCATCATTCGTCATGTATTAAATCTCCTATTTAAGTTAAGGTGGGTAAGGATTTGCACCTCACATGAGAGCATTGATACAACAACTGCACGACTTGCCGCGCTGATGCTCCGAGGTATCTCTCTTAGTCTGATAAGCGTCTACCTATTCCGCCACCACCACTAATCCTGAAGATTGGGCTCCTTATCTTCTCTTACACGGGCCGGATTCAGCCGTAATGGTACTCCGACTGCGAATTGAACGCAGATATAGAGATTAGAAGTCTCTTGGTCTATCCATTAGCCTACCGAAGTAAAAATGCGGCGGAAGAGTTGCGGATACTACTCGGCCTCTTGCTACGGGTCTAATTACCAACGCCGCAATTATACTGGTCGGGAACCTGGGACTCGAACCCAGGACACACGGCTTATAAGGCCGCCGCTCTGACCGACTGAGCTAGTTCCCGTAAAAGGAGAATACTTATTAAGTATTCTCTATGGTCTTATCTAATATTTCATAGAAAAGACTTAATATTCATAATAGCCCCCAATATCTCCACAATATTCATCATAGCTATACCAATCATCATACTCGTCATCCCACCAATCATCTCGGTAGTCATTATCAGCAGAAGAATAGATAGTCATAATCAAAACCCCTTTCAATATTGTCGTTATTATGAGTATCAAAGGTAAAGTGAATTTTACTTCATTCTGTGACGCATATTTCTTATGCCAATTATTTTCATTTTTATTCTTTCTTTACCTTACATATATATTATAACAAATTTTTTAAGAAAAATCAAGTTTTTATATTACTTAATTTTCGTATAATCGGTAAGGTCAGAGTAAAGTGCAGCGCGGCCTTCCGTCTGCCATACGTCGTCGATTTCAGTAATGAACTTATTCATCAAATAGAAAAGCTTACCACCACTGAATGCTACAAAGGAATTCGCAGTATCACCGACTTCCCAAGTCACGCCATTTTTCTTATCACGGAACCGCAATACAACGTACAGTTCATAAGCGGATTCTCCGTCATACTGATAGAAGCTGGAAAAAGTTTGTTCCACAACAAAGCGGCCCCGCCAAAGGTTATCATTAGCAACATTCTGATTTACCATACGAACTGCCTTATTCAAAGTACTCTGATGCTTCTTCCGATTGCGGCCATACTTCCAACCTGGACGAAAAGCTTTTTCAATCTTCATATTTTTTTACTCCTTTCCTTACTGTATATATATTATAACAGAAATTTTGAAATAAATCAAATATTAGAATAGGTCACTCGGCATCCATGTTTCATCATGAATATCTGCTAATGCATCCTCGAAATTCATTAGCATGGTCGCGCATAGCCCGCCAAGCCAATAACCATCCTCACTAGCAAGGGAATTAGCTTCGTCCCTAATAGAAATCAATTCTTTATATAGTTCATCGAACTTCCTAACTGTATTACGACTAATATTCATTTTTTTCTCCTTTCCTTACCTTGTATATATATTATATACTATTTTCTTAAAAAAGTCAAGAATTATAAAAAATAAAAGCCATACGTTCATCAAAAGACAAACTGTATGGCTAATACGCGCATATTGTACTTAGGCCCGCGCGTGACTCAAAGGCATACTATGTGGCTATGCCTACCAAGTAAGTTCACGTACCTACTAAACGACCACTTCGTGCGAGCTGATTGACACTCGCTGAGAGGCCCAACGTATCGGTGACGATACTCTCAGGTACCGACTATTATGTTATTCCGGACATAACTCACAGAAGTAATAGTACCCCTGGCGGCTTACCCTCAGTAGCCTGCTGGACTGCCTATTATTTATTTGACGCGTACTGGTTCAAATAGGAGAACCTTTGGCACGAGCTAGACGATTCGAACATCTATAAGCAGTTTTGGAGACTGCCGTGCTACCATTGCACTAAGCCCGCGTAAAGTGAGTTAAACTCACTTATTAAGCAACATTAGAAGCATTGGGTCAATATCCTTGCCCTTATTCATGAGGAGGAATGGAAGAATGTCTTTGTTATCACCATTAGCCATCATCATTGCCATACCAATGTCGCCAAAGGGATTGTCCTTATCTGCCTTCATATTGATTAGAGATGTAATTTTTTCTACATAATTAAATCCGAAAGGTGACTGTGTTGGATAAATCATTCTCTGCTCGTTCGTTACTAAGTCAATTACAGTAAGAGTAGTTTCATCGCCATCAATTACAAAACAATAATTCTTCTGATGACGAATCATATCACCAATCATTACATCTTTTAGCGCGACTGGCATAGAATAGACAAAATTACCCTTAATGGCAAATACATCAACGCTTTCAATACTATTTGTATCCTGATTGAAAGTTACATATTCGCCATCCTTATTCTTCGCGGCAAGACCATAAGGACTGAAACGTACAGAATCATCTGTGATGGGGCCAAACTTCGGTAGGTTAATAATATTCATTTTCTTTTCTTCCTTCTTGTTCTCTTTATTTTTATCATTTGATGACTGTTTAATAGCATCACTTAACGCGTTTTTTATATAGTCATCCAGTTCTTTTGTTTGATAATTCCAAGGATAAGCTGTCGTCGTAATACTATCCGAAAATGGGGCTGTTGACCACCATGCAGATGAATTACTATTTATACAGCAGTTAAGATTATTAGTAGTTATGGTTCCATTTGTCGTGCTAGTAGTCATATTTTACTCCATTCAAAAGAGGCTGGGGTGATAAGGCTCACCCCAGGCCAATTAAAATAAATCAAAAAAATGTTCAAATAAGGTAGGAATTTCCCCAAGGTTGACGGATGTGTGGTATGTTCCATACTTCTTACAGAAATCTTCTAGAACATTTCTATATTCCTGCTGTGCCTCAACCATCTTCTTTCTCGCGGCATCTACTTTGGCGGCGTGCTCCTTCCGAGCATTTGTAAGCTTCTCCTGCTCTACACGTTTCTGCTCTTCGGCTTCCTTTACTGCCTGCTCCGCCTTAGTAAGAGCTTCGGGTGTTTCATATAGTTGCTTAGTTACATCAGAATAATATTTCATAATAATCAGACCTCCTATTGTCTTTATTGCGGTTCCTTCCCCGCATTATATATCAAGAGTTCCTCTTCTCTTGATATATATATTATACAATAGTTTTTTAAAAAAGTCAAATATTACTAATATACAATTTCACTCATTTCTAATACACAGCCAAGAAGCATATCTATATTATCAGAATTTTCTTTTGTAATTTTTTCAATATATTCGTCTTTGGTATAACTTACATAGTTATACTCAAAGCCGCTGTCTTCTCTATCATCCAGAGTATCAGTATATGGAGTGATATTAGAAGATACAAAAACCATATCACGAGTCATCTCTACTGCCTCTGGGCGACGATTACTTCTTACTCGTCCATAGTCTTTCATACTCTTACACCCCCATATAGTTTTTCCATTTTAGGATATTATTTTGATAGATACTATTTACCTATGGAGTATAGGTTAAACGTGCATTTAAGGTGCGCGCGCCCGCATCAAGCCTTTGGTCAAAAGCATAGCAGAACATACCACTGTTAGTAGATGACATCCAACTACCACCATAAGCAAGCGCGCGAGTTTCATTTATATTTTCCTTAATCCAAGCTTTATCACCAATGGGTGTTTTATCGTTACCTTCACTGGCTACTGGAATAAATAGATAATCAAAACTAAATGAATATCCAAAAGCTGACTGATAACCTATTGTATTTGGTAAAACAATACCAGTATTTATTTCATTACCATCTTTCTCTAAGTAAAGTGTACCGCCATTGGCCGCGCCGCTACCTTTAACAACCGCGCCGCTAAGATATTTCCAAGTATTACCCCAAGGATTTTCAATACCACGATAGCTAATCGCGCGCCGTCCTGCAACTGTATAGGTGTTATAAACACCATCTTTCTCATTCATTGTTTGCGCGGCGGCACCAGTATAATTGCCTATGGTAGACGTGGAGCCAGTTATTGAAGCGCAATTTTTATTAGCAGTATCTTGAATATCAACGATACCGGCTTCAACCGCTTCCTAAGAGTTCGCTGTACCATATTCTACTAACTGTAAGAATTGATTAGCGCTTTCGGTTAGTAACGTAGAAAGATGCCATCCACTACCTCTATTGGCAGCAAGTTTCTCTGCATTTTCTAATGTTATATTTTTATTTGCACTAGCGATAGGTTTTGCTCCTGAGATAGAAGCTAATTTATCAGAATTAAAATCAACATTAGCATTATCTGTTAAGTTATAACTACCTTCTGATACATCGTAAGTGCTTCCTTCATAGGCAGAATAAAGAATATAATCTACTTCCTCGCCGTTTTCATTCTTAAAAGCAGGATGTAATTTAAATCCAGGATGTGCGGATGGAGAAAGAATGATTAGTTCTTTCTAAATCGCGTTGTTCTCTACTGCGATTGGTATTCTGCTATAATAGAATTTTGGCTGGTATACCATTACTTGCCCATTACTCCCATCCTCTGCGAAATCTTCATCGCCATAGAATGCAGTAATAGTGCCGTCATCTGCAACATTACAGCGGGCGCGCCCGCCATACATAGGATATTTATTAAAGTCATTACCCATAGTATAATTTGCGGCCTCTTGTGTACGTGTTACGGTACTATTTAAGTAGTCTATTTGTAGACCAACTGTATTAGCAAAAGTAAAGTTGCCAGTTTTCATTAAAGAAATCATCATTTCATCTGCGGAAATACCACTTGCGACAATGTTACCATTCTCATCTATAATTGTAAACTCACCCGCATTACCAGTACCGATATGAATAGAACTACCACTTCCACTACCGCTACCTGCGTTACTTAATGCCGCGGTAATGGCTTTCTGTGTCATTGTACCATCTTCATTATTGCCAGTACCTGTGTAATATTTTACTACGTTAGAAAGTGTCCTTGTAGAATTATCGGGATATTTTACTTTAATCTCACGGGCAATGTTGTTTGAGTTATTTACAGAAGAAAGTGTTAATGTAAGTTTTTTAACTTCATCATCTACTGCCGCAACATCTAAGGTGCTGCCGCTCTCTTCTATCGCAGAAATGGCGGCTTGCGCGGCTTCTATTGCAGAATTAGCATTTGCTAATGTTTCTTCGGAGAGAGCGTTGTTGGAATTGGTTTGCTCTGTTATCGTATTGATATTATTTACCGCTGTATTAGCTTTTGTTACTGCTTCTTGCGCCAAAGCAGCATAAGATTCTACCTATCCTTGCGGTGATAGAATTTTTGCTACAAGAACATCAATTATATCCATAAGTTCGCCTCCTTATGGGTTAGCCGTTCCAGTTGCTAAATTGACCCATTGCTTTGAGCTGTTAGCCATATATACTTCTAATCCACCAGAAGCTCCTGTTAATACAATAGCAACAGAGCCCAGTGTAATGTAAGCATCATCTATGTTGTTTAAATCAGCCGTAGTATCACATATGTGTTCATATGTAACAATATTATCTTGCTGACCTCTTTTAGTCATTATATTCATTTTCATAACCTCCCATTCGTATAGTGAAGCGCTATACCTTTTATAATAAATATGTATTTTAATTGGGATGTTTTTAGTTCATTTTCTTATCCATCTTCGCCATTAGTTGAAGGATACATAATTGGTACAGCGGTAGGATATTTTTGCTGTAAAGTCTTTATTTCGCCTTCATTTTCGCAAGGAATAAAAACGCCATAGTATGTCATAGATTGAGGTGCGGGCGCGGTTGTGGTTTTTTCTTCTAATTTGATATACTTCGCAGAAACATATCCTTCTTGCGCGCCTACCTATATGTAATACCATCCATTAGCTTCACTATCAATTATTTTTACTTCCTAATCTTTTTTTAATGTTCCTATGATGCGTGCGTTCGCGTTAGGCTCCTCGCGCATATTAAGACTACCACTCGTAATATTTACATAACCTACACCAATTGGTTCCTTCGGGCTGGTTACGCTGTAACCGACGTCCTTAAATGGAGCAAAGTATTGCCATTTAGTTGTGTCACTTGTAGTAAATCCTACTTGCGTACTTTTTGCTTCATATACAGTTCTTCCATCTTCAGCTACAATGCCTATGTGGTAATAATCGCCTTTACCATCTGGGTACTTATCGGTATCGGTACTTCTCCACTTAAAAGCTGCGTAACCTGGTTGCGGGGTCTTCGTAAGCGCGCCAACATACTTGCGCGCGATAGTATTAGAGCCATGGTATATGGATAGGCCATGTTGTTTCCATATATAAACCATTACGCCGGAACAGTCGGCAACGGTATGACCTATCCATTTCTTGCCATACTTTTGTGCCATGTCATTTGTTGTAGAGTTTTGAAGCGCGGCGGTCCATTTTACGCCTGCCGTACCCCAAATATAGCCCCATTGCTCTGCGAGCATTTGTTTACAATATTTATATAAATCGGATACTGGAATCATATTATATCACCTACTATTGGTTGAAATTTGTTACTAAATGGGAAAGATGCATAGGCTTCCTAGTAATTTGGAAGAAGGGTAGAAGGAACGTATATAGTACACTAAGTAAAAATATCTATATCCTAATCGTTACAATTAATAGATGCAACTGATGATGCTCCAAGATATATAGATGTTAGCGCGCTACACAATGTAAAGGCAAATCTTTCTATAGTTTGACATTTAGGTAATATTACTGTCTGTAAATTATAAGCATATGCAAAGCAGTTTTCTGGAATTACTGTGACTTCTGGAAGTGTTATAGATGATAAGCCTTTTACGGCATAAAAAGCATATGAGCCAATAGAACTTACTAAGGGAACTTCTATTTGATTTATAGTCATACCATAAAAAGCATTATGGGCAATTGCTGTGCATCCAGATAAAAATAATTTATCTACCATAGGTATCCTTGGATCGCTAAGATTATAAGTACTAGCCCCAAAAGCGCTTTCTCCAACAAATTCTACTTTTGGCAAGTCAATTAAGGACATATTAAGAGAGTCAAAATCTGCCCATATTGTTGTTGTTTCTGGCGCGATAAGCGTTTTTAAATATGGAGAAACATTAAGTGACACACTTACCCGCGGCCAATCGGGAAATACAGGATTATTTTTTGTATATAAAAAAGTAACTTGTCTTGTAGCATTTGCTTGTCTAATAATATAATTTAACCTACTTAAATCAACATTTCCTCGTACCCCTTCGTCAGTAACGCTTTTAAACCCCATCATCGCCATGTCTGTTCCTGCATAAGGCCATTTTTCTATTTTTGCGATTTCATCTATAAATCCTGTAATAGTCGATTCGCTGGTGGAATAAGTATTAACGAAATGCATACTAATATCATTACCATTATACGTCTTTCTCTTAATACTATCTTTTAAGCGTTGTAAATCTTCACTATCCACAAAATATAATTCTTCTTCCAATATAATCACCACCTATATAAAAAATATGAATAAGCGCGCAAGCGCTTATTCATACACCGTTCCACTCATATCTAACAAGCACTCTGTTAGCATATTATTAGTTTCCATTAGTTCTTGTAATTGTAACTCTAAACTACTAATTTTTTCTGCGACAGAAAACTTTTCTAAGTAAGTAGCGTCGCTTACTGGCATAGTAGTTTCTTCATAGGTATAGCCGCTATTTTTATAATCTATTGCTTCTGAATAGATATTATTGGTTTGTTTTTGTTTTATCATAACTCCAATATCGGAGTATCTACGAACAAAGTCAGAAAAATATTCTTCTACTATCATAATATTACCTCTTACTGATAAAGTAATTCACTCATTTCAAGAATACAATCTGTAAGCATTTGGTTAGATTCAGTAAGTGATTGAATCTATTCTTTCATCTGCGCCATTTCATCTACTGGTTCTGGTTGCGGCTCCACAGGTAGCGGGTCATAAACAAATTCACCATTTACATATAAGTAATCATATACGTCTCCTTCTGGAAGAGTTTCTACCTGTGGAGCATTTTCTGGGGCGTACTGAGGATAGGTTACAGATAATACTCTATTATCTTCATTTAAATTTAAAGCAAACATATTGCACCTCTTAAATCATATATAATTCATGGATTCTAAGCCATGTACGATAATTAGAAGATCCTACAACACAAAAAATAACATAGTAATTTCCACTAACACTTGAAATATCCAAACGCTGCTCTCCCAATCTTTGAGTTTCACTTGAATTGCAAATTGGAACAGAATAGTTTGCACATGGAGAATTTAACGTAGTAGCATTCGCTACCTATCCTCCATTTACAGGAAGATGATCTGCATCTGCCAATCCCATCCAAGCTCCCGTCCATGTCTTTACATCATAGCGTAAGCATAACTAAGTTTCATAGGCCGGTATGTTAATAGTATTTTTAGAGATTAACCAAATAACAGTGTTTGAAGCCTTTGGAGGAATCACTGTTAGTGCACTCGCTCCTGGAACTATATTAATTTTGCTATCTGATACATTATATGGTTCGTAAACTAAGGTTGAAGGCTTTCCTGCTGTATGATTATATCTAATTTCCCATAATGAATTAGTATCCTCAGCAGAACTTAAAATTGTTTGTACAGAAGTTGGATTTGGATAGTTGGGCCATAAGATGCCGCCATTGGTAGTATTCTAATCTGGGACACAATTACATAGTGGAATTTGGTTATAATTATATTTAGTAAAACGATTATGAGTATAACCTTGTTGTCTTACTCCAGTTATTTCAATAGGAACACAAACTTTATTATTAGCGCTAGTGCTATTGGCGAAACCTGAGCTAAAATAGATGCCATGTTCAAAAAAAGTTGCATCTCTACTCCCTGCTTGGCCTTGTCCAAGGCCACGTCCGAAACCTCTCATTCCCCATTTTGCGGCAAACTGTGGCATCATGATTGTAGAAGAGTAATTATCATGGTGATCGGTATTAATAACCCAAAATACAATAACGTAATCATAATTTTCCCAAGGGATATTAGTTATAGTCTGTGCAGCAAAGGAAGAAGTTGGCGCAGCGTTAGTCCAGAGGGTATCATAATCATCTAAGTCTAGCAATAATTTTGGAGAAAAAGCAATTTCACTATATTCTTCTACTCCATGAGTTTTAAAAGTATGAGGCCAATAGTTTTTTACTTTATTGAATATTTTCTACATATTACTATATGTTAAAAAATTATTACTAATAATTATCACCTCGTTAAATACTGATTAATACGCCTTGAATTACGAGCGGCACTAATACGGTATTTACTTCATAAGTACCTAATGTAGTACTAGATGAGCCGGTATCCTCAGAAACAGCTCCTTTGGTTGCTATATAGCCAGGACCAATATATAGCTATATTTTATTACTATTAGAATTTGTTAAATGAAAGCGCCTTAAACAAAAAACGCCAGTAGTACCTGTATTTCCGGTTCCCCATACAGTGAAATCTTCTTCTGACCACGGTTTAAGCGTTGAATTATTACCGTTAAATGAATTAGGAACAAAAACAGAAGATGCCTAATGTCTTCCTTTGCCATTCGCGCCCGCCTGTATGCAACATGTAATATAGAGTCCAATTAAGCAACGATTTTTAACGCCGGAAAAACTAATTGGTGAAAGTAATTCTAAAGTCTATTCTGGGAAGGATGAGGTTGGATAAACATCTTTATATGGTGCTTGACATGCATTTAAATCCCCATTTGCCCATAAAGGAACAAGTGTCATCCCGTGAACAGAAAAAGCTGGTGATAATTCATTATTGATTTTACAGATACGTGACGTTCGTAATTCATTTATTATATTAGTAAACTATTGATTTGTTACAAAATTACTCATATTTATCATCCTTATCGTTATATAGCAGAATATCCTTTTGCTGGACTGTTTATTCCTAGAACGTATAATGGAATACAATATTCATCGTTAAAAGAGCCGCTCTCATGCCCACTCTCGAACCACATTCGTACATTAGAAACTTTATTTGCTAAATCATCTACGTAAATATGGCAATGTCTAGCAAATATTTTACCACTAGTAGAAAGTGTTCTCGCTGTTCTATCATAAGTACTTATTTGAATAGAAGTATTCATAAATAAACCATTTTCATTTGTATATGTAGTATTAGTATGTGGATCAGTAATTGTCGTTATCCCAGTATTTATTGGAATGCAAAAACTTCCATAGGAACTATTAAGCGTTTCTTCTAAAGAATCAGCATCCCCAAACTTAATAGGACGCTCTATAACATATATCATATTATATTTCCAAGCTTTTCCTATATTTACAGTCTAAGCTGTAAAGGTTGAAAATGGCGCGGCATTCTACCATAATATATCCATTGTAGAATGATTTAAGAAAAAATCAGTTAATTCAAAATAAGCTTTATTATCTGCAATCCGCCGTTCTATTGAATGAGAGGCTGGCTCATATGAAGAGCCGTTAGGAATATCATAATAAATACTTATACTTTTAACCATATTATCATCTAAGCTCTATATAATAGAGGTAGCATCTTTATTACTTACAAAATTAGCCATATATATCACCTTATGTAATCAATGCTAACAAAGCATCTTCTTGTGCAGTAGTCAATCCCATTATAGGATTAGAACTCATCTACCACCCTGCGCCATCATATACAAAAGTAACAACCTCACCAGCATCCCAAGAATCCTCTGGCGTAGCTCCTGGCCTTGTAGTTCCGAATTTATAGATTGGTTTAGCTCCTGTACTATTAATATTTAAAGTTGGATTGGTAGCAGTATTTGAATATGTGAATTTTACTCTTACGGTTGCGCCTGTTTCTAGTGTAAAAGTACCAGATGTAATAGACGCTGTTTTTGCGGCTGTGCCTGCGGCAATAGCGCAAGTTGCATATCTATTAGCTGTCGCGCCTGTTACACTATCTTGCTTTATTGTCTAATGACCAGTTAAATATCCTTTCTTAGCCAATTGATAATAAAGTGTTCTACCAGTGATAAGATTGGTATCAGAAGAAGTAACATCGGCATTACTACTATTATCAGTAATTGCTCTTGTAGTCAATGCCGCGGTTGTAGTGCTACCGGACATGATGACGCTGTTAGCCGTAAACGAGGTCGCGCCGGTACCACCACGGGAAACAGGGAGCGTGCCAGCCGTAATCTTTGATGCATTAAGTTCCGGTATATCCGATTCTGTTAGACTCGCCTTATACGCCAGAGCTGCAAGACCTTTAACGCTGGCGTTCTGCCCCGCGATCTTTACCTGACCATTGCTATCGCCAGTTCCTACGTCAATACCGTGCGTATGATCCTGACGGGCGTAGTTTGTAGAGGTGCCCTGCGCGGAAGCAGACGCGACCTTGCCAGGGGCAGCGGTGGCGGCGGTGTAGGTGGTGTCAGTGAATTTGGCACCGCTTGGGACATCGGCATTGATTGTATGGCCGTTTACAGTGTTAGCATCGCCACCATATTCCTCAAATCTATTATTATTGTACCAATATAATTTATTTTCTACTAATAAGTTAACTTGATAACCGCTGCCTGCATAACTACCATTATAATAAACATCGCCAATTTTCCAATAAACATGCTAATAAATACCATTATATGTTTTACTAGTTGGTATGTCTTGTGTCCAAGCTCGCTTATAAGTTGCATTATTATATGTAACAGAAAGAGGATCTAAATAAAATAATCCATCTTCTTTTATATAACCACGGAAAAATACCGGTTTTCTAGCAACTAATCCTAGTGTGGTTGCAGATGCGGCGGCTATACAGTTATCAGTATAACGAAAATCAACCGCATAATACATAAAGGAGGGCGAAATATTTAAATCAGCACTCTTAGCAAAATTAGTCCAACTATTTGAATACCAGATGCCACGAGTCCAATCTATACCTGCCGTATTATATACACGAGCAGTATTTATACTTGTAGTACTACCTGTATAGTCCGCTGAATATAATGAAAAAGCTTGTGCTTTATTTTCTCTATCCAATCCATATAAAGAAATAGGCGGTAATCTCAAGGTAGAACCATTTGTTAAATAACCACCGTGAGAATAATCTCTACCAGTCGTATCATTGTCACCTGTTTCTTGTAAACCAGGACTTGTTCCAGTATATTCTCCAGAATTATAATATGTTGAATTATATAGACTCTAATAAGTAGTTAGTGAGTCTTTAAAAGCAACCGTACATCCACCATATTCTAGAATATTAACTTTATAAGTACGTGCTAAAGTAGTGGGGTTTCTAGCGCTCTAAATTCTAACACCTAAATGAGCTCCTTTACTTTGTTGTCCGTCTTTAGGATACAATACTCTATGATGGTATATTGGATAATAAGTACCACTATAAAAATTATTAAATATATGATAAGTTATAGTTGTACCGGCTTGTCCCCAATAAACATCATAGAATCCTTGAGTCTAATTTTCAGTAGTTGTTACCTCTAGTGTATAATGTATCCACCAAGGAGCAAAATAATTACTAGTATTTGCAGGAGTAACAGTAGCAAAATAGATTACACCTGCATTGCCATCATTTGCAGTTACTGTATAATTTTCATATGTTTTAGATAATATTGGTTTAATATCCGTGCTGTCTATATTTCTCCAAGTAGGCGCGGCCGCGGCAGTTCCGGTTTTCGGGCCAGCAAATACACAATGCGGGCTTGCTGTTGTAACGCCTGTACCACCCCGATCGACAGTTAAAGTACCAGTAGTTTTATCTGTGATAGATAAAGTTGGTATTCTCGCCGCGTCAAATGTCCCACTATTAATTTTACTGGCAGGTAAGTTCCCAACATAAGTCGCTCCAATAGCGGTGCCTTGCCAAGTACCAGTACCTATTGTACCAACGGTTGTTATTTTATTACTACCAGTCCAAGTACTAAGGGCAGTATTTTCAACATTACCTAACCCTACATCACCCTTGGTAACAGTTGACCAAGCTGGCACCTAGCTGGTAATAGATAGGAAGTGTTTTGTAGTAGAACTAGTATTCGTTAAATGTGCTGGTGTATTCGCAGCACTCCAATATATAATATCACCCTTTGCGCCAGTCGCACCATTTAGATTAGCATTATTACTTACATTGCCTAAACTGGCTTTTGCCGCGCTTATTGTTGGTATGTCATTTTCTACAAGTGCGCGAAAGAGCGGCACGCCGTCCGCGGTTGCCGGTGCCGCGAGCACGGTATTTTTTGTCTTGCTAGCATATGGATTTTTTTTATCACCATAGCCGTCTAGTAATGCAATTGTTGTATCTAATGAACCAGTTTGTGCGGTATTTGTACTGGATGTTACTGGCGACGTTGCCTATACTCGTACACTGGTTACACCAGCAGAATCAGATGACCAATACACGCTTGTGCCATTTGATTTTAGTACCTATCCATTAGTGCCAACTCCAAAGGTCGCGCCATTGGATGAGGTTGGCGCGCCTATAATTGAAGTTTGAATTTTATTTGTATATATTGTATCGGTTGCCCGTAGGCTACCGGAGATTGTTGTATCTTTAAGTAACGCCATAACGAACCTCCTTTACATTTCTATAAATTCTGTTGCTTCAATACTTTTTTCTTTATTACGAATTGAAGCTTGGGTTGCTAATGAAGTCTCATTAAAATGATTTCCATTTAAAATACCATTTTTTTCTATATTATGAGTATTATCAACTAAATACCATTGTACATTTCTAATTTGATATGTAAGTGAAGTATTAGTATTTTGATTTCTCATACCGAAATGAGAGCAATCATATAAAGGTAATTGATGAGGATTTTTAACAGTATTATTATTAGTTGCTCCAAATGTTATTCTAGTCCATGTGTTTGCTGGAATAGTTACTGTACCAGCTAATCTATTATTTACGTCATCATTATCATTACCGCTCATATCAGTCATATCATCAGCATAATTATTATAATCTATAACAAAAGTTCCCGCAGTACTAGAAAATACTTCCATAGTAAGACGATAACTACTATTCCAAGGAATATATAATTTATGAATAGTACCAAGAGTAATACCAAATCCCCAAGTACTATCAATACTGGATAATGTTATTGTATGGGTATTTGTAGCTTTATCATATATAAATGAAGTTATATTACTATCTTTATTTAAATTGCTATCTAAAATTTGATTATCTACTCGTTCACTTAACTCAAATGAATGCACTCCCCCCAAATTATCCACCTTCATACCTACATTATACAACTATTTTATATCGGTGTCAAGTAATGGGGTACAATAGATACGGAAGTCACTTAGATAACCAGTAAATGGCGTTCCATTCCAATAGCTACCCGTATAACTGTCTCCAATAGTACAAGTACTAGAATTAGCTATATATGTTTGTGTTGTATAAGTTACACTATTCCCACATGGCTCTCCATCTAAGTACCATCGCGCAACACCATTATCCCAAACATATGCACAATGATGCCATGCATTAGTAGAAATTGAACCACTTGCACCTTTAGTATAATTAGGCGAATTAGAACCAAAATAAGCCCACGTTTTAGCGCTTTCTGTATTTACTGATAACCATGGTGCTTTACTATTACTTGGTGATCCTTTTGGCATATATATTGCACCATAATTTGTATATGAATCTGCCTTTACCCAGAAAGAATAAGTCGCCTGATACATATTTTGTGGTGGCTAATGTTCAATATAACTGCCATCAGTAAATTTGATACAATTATTGTATCGTGGGGAATTGTTTTCTATTATAATAGTACCATTAATAGTACCATTATGATTATAACCACTACTATCCTATATAGTAGTCTATAAACTAGTTCCTATTGTCATTTTTACATTTTTAACAAATGCATATTGATATTCTGGTGTAGTAGTGCTACAATTACAAGCTAAATAAAAACGTATATATGTAGTTGTCGCAGTTGTAGTAACTGTTGCGGTATAAGTAGTAAATCCGCTAGTACTATTCATAGTGGCTCTATTTGTTCCAAATAAACTGCCGCTTGGAGGTGGATTACATCCAACGCTTAATTGGAATGGTTTTGCACTATTCGCAGTTTTACATTCTACACTAAAAGTATATGGAGTATTAGGTAATACATTTTGTATATCACAATAAATCCCCCAACGAGAAGAAGTTTTGGCTGTGCAATCTATTTTAACGCTACCATCATCTTGTGCTGTTGAGGTTACACCACTTTCTTTTGTCCAACTTGTTAAATTAGTTTTACATAAAATTGGAGCATCATCCAACTTATAATGCAACACCAATCCCTGACTAATTTCCCTTACTTCCGCGGCAGAGAGACAGTGGTCATATAATCTCCAATCATTCATATAACCCATATAACTTACAGAAGTGCCACCGCGATAATCATCACCAATTCTAATTTTACTAGTTGATGGTCTATCTGACAACGTGCCAGTATATGTATTTGTTAACTGCCCGTTTAGATATGTTTTAATAGTTCCTGTAGTTTTTGTAACTGCCACATGTGTCCAAGTATTTATTGGTAATGTCGAATTAGCCGGATAAATATCTGGGCTACCATTCCAATATATTCTTACGCCACGAGAAGCTGTTAATTCAAAAGCTACATTACTAGAACCAGCGGATGAATACTCAGAAGAAATAATGCTTCTCGTAGAATCTGTAGGCTTTAACCATACCGCCCAACTAAAATCTCCCGAATATAAATCACCAACAGATTTTGATAGTTGTAAATAATGCATATTTCCATCGAAATAATAACATTTCCCAATCTTTCCCGCATTATCAATTGTCGCTCCATTATTAGCAACTTCAATATCACTCGCACCTAAATTCCTCAAATCCCCATCAAGAGGCAGCCAAACTCTTAACGCCATTCCGCTTCCTCCTCTTTCTTATCTCACTATTAGGTATCCTATACACCTATGCTGCGGGCGCAATTTTAAATCTTGTAGTACCATCACAATAAAAATTTAGTCTCGCATAATCTATATAAACCTCTCGTAATATCTTCCCTTCGCAAAGAAGGGCGAGAGATAAATTTCTATCATTTAGCTACCTATATGCTTCATAATTACATCCCTATTGTTCAAAAGCATTATTACCAACTTTTTGTAAATTATCAATAATAGTTCCATCTAATAGATATAATGAATACATTTATCTCTCACCTTCTTATACGAATACGAAATCTATGGATTGGTCGGTCATATTGTAATGAGTATAAGCACGTTCTGCACCAGCAACGTTATAGGAATGTCGAACTGCGCTAAATTCACCGGCGGTAGCGGTTAAATAAACTCCTGTATCACCATGAGCTGCGCGCGCAGTTGTAGTTGTAGTAGGAGCATTCTATGAAGCCATAAGGTAAGCCTTTGTGGTTTCACCCAGAGTATAATTAACGAGAGTGTTCGTATTTGCATCACTAGGAGTTTTAAAAACAACAGATTTGCCGCCGACAGTTAAAGTATAAGCTGTATTTGCTGCCAAGTTAACCGTTGCAGTTCCAGTTGCGGTAATAGTTGGCGCGGCAGAGAGGTTAGTAGCAGTTGTAGCAGATACAGCATTTCCTCCTACTGCTAATGCTCCAACATCCGAAGCACTTAAGGTCCCCCAACTTATACTACCTGCTGTACTACCTGCTTTTAATACCTAACCATTATGAGTAGTACCTGTTGCAGGAACGTGTAAGTTTCCGTCTCCTGTTGGATGACTATAATTGTTAAAAGTTTCCCAAGTTCCCTTTTGTGTTAGAGCCTTAGTCGTGGTAGAACCATCAAATGTAATACTACTACCTATAATTTTGCTATCACTATCTACTATAACTAACTTATCGCCATTTGCAATCGTAGTAGTTGACGTAATTTTACCATCATGAGTAAGATTACCGTGAATGTGGTTGGTTAACTCTACCGTACCAGTTGCATCAGGTAAAGTAATAGTTCTTGCTGAGGTGGGCGCGCCCAGTAAAGTATGAGTATAAGCAGTTGACCCATATAGAGTAAGTTTACCTTGTTTATTATTTGCTGTACCAGAAGCAGTTGAATTACCAAGTGTTAATTCCGCAGCCCCGACAGCACTGGTCGTGCCATTTGTTCCTTTATAGGCAAAACCAGTGGTATCAATTTGTCTCTGAGCGTTACCAGTCCCTGTGCCAACCACTGGATAATAGGCGGTGCCGCTAGTTATTGCTGCGAGAGTTACTTTGGTATCACTATTTGGATTTGCTACCCATTTTGCCGTACCATCAGAATCCCAACCTAAGAATTGTCCACTAGAACCGCCACTAGGAATGTGTTTATAGCCACTATTACCGTTATGAGCAATAGTAAGCTTATTGGCTGCGCCAGTAACAGTAATTGGTGAAGTGCCTTCAAATTCTACCACATCCGCAGCAGTACCGTTGATTGTTCTAGTAATTTTTTTATTAGTGGAATCCCAAGTTACTGCAGTTACGCCAGCAGTTTTGGCGACGGTATAGTTTGTATAATTTTTATCTGTTAAAAATGCATATGAGGTCCACGTTCCATTACTTAAGCCTGCATAGGAGGGCCCATTATAATTTGCTATGTACCATCCGCCGTACTAATTCGACTTTGGATAAAAATATCCAAACCCTACTGACTGATTACCATGCGATAATGATACGCCGAAAGGCACACTACGTGGAATATTATCATTAGCCTATATAGTAGTTAAAATCTAAATATCAGTTGTTCCTGATGTATTAGTACCATCAGAAAAAGGATATAAGTAATTAGCAACTGTCGCACTATCCGCATGTCCTGTTAATGCTCCAATAAACTTTGGTGCAGTAACACTTACTGGGAAACTGGTTGCACCTGTCTATTTGTCTAATAAAACAGCTTCTTTTACTATTGTATTAGAAGTATTATATTGTCGCACAACAATTTTTTCTCCAGTAGATGTGCCACCATCATCTCCAGTAGCAATTTCTAAGACACCCGTATTTTCATCTGCTCCTAACATACGAATCCAACCAACATCATTAGCTACGGTAAGACCAGGTGATGCAATTGCAATACCATCTGAAAACAGCATAGAAGTTTTAGCCGGTATTAAAGCATTACTGCCAGTAATGCTACTATAAATTTTACCAGTAGAAACAATCATTGGATGCGTAGCATTAATTTCTGGTGCTGTTAAACGACCTGTTATAGTCCCACCCGTCAACTTTAAATAAGTGCTATCTGCTTTTCCTTTTATATAATTCCAAACGGTAGCAAATGTAACTTTACCATAAGTTTCACTTCCTGCTGTATCTCTTCTAATTAATACAGTATTATCTGTTGGGTCGGCAGTCCAAGTAGGTAATCCAGATAACAAAGTGTTTGCCGCATCTAAAGCAGTAGTTTTACCAGTGCCGCCATTAGCAATGGCTACTGTGCCGGTTACATTAGTGGCATTACCAGTTAAATTGCCTGTAAAAGTTGTGGCATAGACATTAGCCCATTTTAAAGAAGAGGCACCTAAAGAAGCAGTATTATTTGCTTGTGGTCTTATATCAGCTGGGAATATAGCATTTTTACCATAATCCCAACTATATAAATGGTCTATTGAAGCTAAATTATTACCAGCCGTCCAATAAGTATCACCATATCCACGAATTTCTGAAATATTCTATTTAGAAGTAATAGCATTTGTATTTAAAGTAGTTGAACCACCAGGCCCACGAGACATAAAAGTAAGACGATAATTCCAATAATTAGTGGTTTGATTAGTTCCTCCTCCAAACACACCCTAACTAAAACTAATTATATCATTACCAGAATATCCGCTCATACCATAATCGCTTTTATCAAAAATAATATTCCAATTATTTGGACTACCACCAGTAGCTCTTTCTACTTTAATTCCAATACTGTTATAACCACTAGAAACCCAAAAATACATATTTTTTAATTGATTATATCTTTCTGTAGTCACAACATAATTACTATTCCAATAATTATATTTCTAAGTTTCAGGGGTTCCAGAAGGAACATTATATTTCATTGCTGTAATAGTAATACGTATTCCACAAAGAGTATTTATTTCACCATTAATCTAAGGTATTTGAACACTATGCCTGGTCTAACTAAATAATCCAACTTTTACGCTATCTGAAATTTCGGCATCAGTCCAAGTATTGCCACCATCTGTGGTTTTTTCAATAATAATCTAATCAGCAGGTAAAAAAGCTAATCTATTAGCTCTTATATCATTTACTAAGCTTTGATATGTAACATCATTAATACCATTTAAAGCAACCGGACGAGCTAAATCCTAAGTACTATGTGTATGATTTACGGCAGCCGCGCCGACATCACTATATGTTAAACTATCTTTATAAGCTAAAGCTTTTAAAGCTGTTCCCGCTTTTATTATACCAGCTTCAACATAAACAGGTGTAGTAGCATTGCCAACCGAACCAGTTTGATTACCAGTATCAGGAATAACATAATTTGCATTTCCAATAGTGTGCATTACATCAATATGACTAGGAGCTTGTAATAAAATTTTATCTCCTGCATCATTACCAACACCAATTACAAGTCTTCCCGCTTCACCACTAGTTGCTAAAGTTGGAGCTGCACCTTCTGCTGCTTGAGTAACTCCATAAGCGTGGTATTGAATAAATGCTCTATCACTAGGACTATTTATATTTGTAATTGTAGCACTATCAGTTGCTTTTTGAGAAGTAAAACCAATACCACTAACTCCAGCACTATCTCCATGTAATATAATAGTATTATGTCCACCATCATAAGCACCACCACTATATAAAAGAGAAGAGCCATTTATTGAACCATAAAAATGTGCTCCACCATTAAATGTTTTTGTGCCGCCAAATGTCTATGGAATATTGGTAATTAATCCACCAGTAGAAATACTAGCATCCGGAATTGTTTTTTTGGTAGCATTAATTACTCCATTATTATTCTAAGAGATAGTATCTATAAAAGAAATACTATTACCACTTGCTGCTGGGCTTGTAACAGCATCTTGTAGAGATTTATAACTTCCATCTGGTCCAAGACGTTCCCATTTACTTCCTGTCCATACAAATTCATAAGCAGAAACACTATCTATGATGACATCTCCTGCTTCCTTCTTACTGAAATCATATCCACTAATGGTTGGATTGGTGGTAGAGCCATCAGTAATCGCAACTGTTGCTATGCCACGAAAATGTAAAGCATTAGATAACCCTAAATTAGTTCGTAATGTTTCCGCGGCCAAAGTGCTACCTAAACTAACAGAAGTACCAGCAATACTTATAGAACTATTAGCTAATTTGCCATTAGCAATAGAGCCAGCGAGCATATCATTAGTTACTCCGCCAGTAGCAATACTTATAGTACCAGTAGTAGTAATTGTGCCACCAGTTAATCCTGCACCAGTACCAACCTAAGTGACGCCGCTACTGGTGACATATCCTTTTCCTTCTACAAATGCGGCAACAGCCTTAGAGGTTGGTAGGTTTGTTGAAGTACTTGCGTTACCAATTTCATTATCAACGCTTCTTGCAGATGCCGCCGCGAGAGTATAACCATTTATCTTCCCGCCAGTGCTTAAATCCTTAGTATTTGGATTATAAGTTAAAGTACTAGTTTTCCGCACGCCCTCAGTATGATTTGTATTATCCGCAGTTCCACTAAATAAAATTTCATAGTTTGCACTAGTAGTAGTTGCGGTTTGCGTTACTTTATCATTAGCATCAGCCGGAGTTGTGAATGTATAAGAAGTTTCACCACTAGTTAATTTATACTTTGTCCCCGCTTTTAGAGAAACCGAGCTAGTACCAGTACTGTCTTCCGCTAAGGACGTTGTATGGGTATGATTACTTCTCGCCGCATTTGAGTCTTTTAAAATATATTCCTAGTTATCAGGAAGCTTTATTTTAGATATGACATTATCCGCCATAGTAAAACCTCCTTATTAACTAACAGTAATATCTGTTGTTGTACCTGTAAATATAGGCTGAGAAACACTACCAGCAGGTGTGCCGCTAACTGTAATAGTAGATGGTAAACCAGTAAATGTACCTCCAAAAGTATCTGGAATAGAAATATCAGCAGTAGCTAAATGTGCAGTTGTACCAGTAAACGTTGGTGTGCCATTAGTACCAGCAGGAGTATAATGCGTAGATGCAGAAATTGTAGCACCAGTACCAGTAAATGACGCGCTCATTGGTAGAGTAAAAGAATCAACATCTAATTGCGCGGTAGTGCCACTAAAAGTCGGTACGCCAGCCATTTTATATGTAGCATCGCCTGTTTTTACGTCAACTGACGTTGTGGTTATAGAAGCTATCTTGTTATATCCAATTTGATATAAAGATAATGTTTCATTATTAACTGTACAATAAGTAATTTTATTCGCCAACTCGGCACCAGGTATAGCAGTTGTTACTTCGGATGCCACTTGTTTTGCAGTAGGATTGTTTATAGAAGTTGTAGCGCCCGCCGCACTAACAGTAATTCCTACTGAGGAAACTGTTCCTGCTGGTCGATAGTTACCGCTACTACTTGTTGTAGCACTAATGCCCAATGTTTTATTTTGAGTTGTAAAAGAAACAGTTCCACCAGGAGTATAACTTGTACTCATAGAAATTGTTGCTAAGGTTCCTGTGAAAGCCGGCGCGCTTACTGTACCTTCAGGTTGATACGTTCCACCGCCACTAGTAACTTTAGATACTGCGTATTTTTTACTTGAGCTGCTTGTTACACTAACACTAACATTACCCGTAGGAGTATAGCTAGTACTCATTGTTAAAGTAGAGCCAGAGAAAGTAGGTTTACTTATTGTACCTGCTGGCTGGTAAGAAGCAGTAGCATTATTTTTATAAGCTAATCCGCCTAATCCAGTTAATCTTCCTAGTTCATGCCATACGTATTGAGGAACAGAAGGATTCGTTTCAGCATTATATTCAGGATTCTCTCCCCAAATAAATTCTGCATTACCATAAAAATAAATGTCACCTACTGTCATATCAGTAATTTGCGTATTGCCAACTTTAGGAGACTCAGCATTACCATCACTTAAAGGTGTTGAAGAAATTCCTTTAAAAACTAGGACTTTTGCACCAGTTGTCGTTCCTATTAAAGTTTTAATAGTGTTTATATCTCCTCTCGCTTCAGCGTCTTTTAAAAAATATGTACTACCAGAAGGCAATGTAATTTGACTAATATCTGCCATAATATTTCACCTCTTAGTTTCTTGTAAAAATTAAATTCTCGTTCTCTTCAATTAAACCATCATCATAGTTTAATTTACTATTCCAAAACGTTTTCTCTTGTAAACTAACGTGTCTATCATTATCATTGATATGTTCTTCCAACATCGTTAGTAATTCATCCCCAACAAATGGTAAATCAATACAATATGCGGAGCCATCCCCAATTTTTATACCCGCAATATTTACTTCTTCACCATCTTTCTCTATCTTCCCCTTGTCCGTGTATACTACAATAGTATTCTACTCTGGTATATAATCTCTCTAACTATTCCAATATGCCGTAGTATTACTTTTTACAAATCTATTTTCATTACATTCAGCCGCGATAAAAGGTAAATCAGTAACATAAGTCACCCCATCTCCAACCTTTACTCTTGGTGAAATATGAGTTTCATCTGCTACATAAATTATAGGCTCACCCGCAAGAGGTATAAAATTTCTAGCTAAATTCCAATGAGCCTCAGTGTCTTTTTTTAACTAAATTCTTGCTTTCACAGAATTATTAATCACATTATCACCTCCTATAAAAAGAAAAGACGGGGAGAACTACTGAAAATATAGTTCTCCCCCTGTCTTTTCAGTATCATTTTCAACTGTTTAATTTAAAATACCATCTTTTCAGGCATTATAATATTCACTCGCATCCCCGCTATATATAATTGTGTCATCAATAAGGGTCGTCTTGACCGGTTTGTACCCGTCCTAAGACCAATAATATAGAATTTTTTCATCCAAAGCAAAATACAATTTTTCATTTTCACCCTGCTCTGGAAAATCAGCAAAATTGGCATATAGTATCTATCTGCCGCCAAGAAAAGCGCCAAAATTATTTATAAAAGTCTATTCATCTCCATCAAAACCGCTATTCGCGGCCATTTGATAGAGTTGTTTAGCAAAAATAGTTAGAGATATATTCTCCCAAGGATATACAATAGGCAGGCCCGCGGCACGAGGTCTTGGAGGACATATACTTCTATCATATTCTAATAATAGGTCTCTCGTCTCACGTCTACCGAGGTACATTTTCAGCCACCTCTTTTATCTCGCATACTGGTAAAGAGAAAGAAGCATAGTAAGAATTGATTTCCGCTCCATCAATTAGTATTCCATCTTCATCTCTTACTGGACTATTGTATATCTTTATATCCCATACATATTTTTTAGCCTATAAATTAACAGTATCCTGATGCACGAAAGGTATTACCAGTTGCTCTTCCGTACCATCTAATGTAATTTCTTTTTCAAAAACAGTTGAATGTGTTAATGTATCATAAATTGAAAAAACAGCTACATCACCCGCGGCAACACCTGTAAGAAGCGGAATAGAGAAAGACCCAGTATCGCCTCGCGGTATGATTAGCCTACGTTGTACCATTCTAATCATATCATTTCATGCAGGCAATTTTATCTTTGTATTCTCTATACAATTCTACCTGCTCCTCCTAAATCATTACTATATCATAGTCAGTTAATTCTAACTATATTTTTTTATCTTTTGCGTGTTGAAGTTCTTTACTGACATCTTTTATCAGTTTAGAAACTTCCAAAGCCGCAGCAATTTCATTTAAATCAACAAGCTATTTATATTTAGTTTCTAGAAATAATTTAGTATCATCTTCCCATTTTACCCAGGCGCGCATAATCGTGCGCGCGCCCACTCTAATTGTATTTGTATCTAATTGTTCTCGTGTGTATTTATACAAACTAGAATCAATTAAATCACTATACCTTGGATAAGATAATCTTAATAATTTACAATAATTATTTATATAATAATTATACAATTTCCTATAATTCCTTATCTCTTCATAGTAATGATATTCCTAACATTTTTCATAGCCACGAAGAGTTAGAAAACTAAAATAATTAGTTGCTTGTTCGTGAAAATTTATTCCCTACTATAAGTGTTCTAATAATTCAATAAATAATTCACTAACATCCATTAGCAAATTCTAGTCACGCAAACATTAATATGTAGCCCTTCAACCGCAACATCACCAGTTACAACCTGTAATGTAGTTGGGCTAGTACAACAACAATTTGTATTATTATTAGGACACTGAATAAAAGTTTTAAAACCGAAAGTATCAGTGGTACCCACTGTGCCAGTAAAACTAGAAATAGCCTGTGGCTGTGCAATACCATTACGGGTAAGCTGGAATGTTACCAGTCCTTCCGCAGTTGGTGCGCAATAACCATCACACTCAACAAGGTATATTCCTGCACGGTTGAGCTGTATTGTCGCCGCACCAGTTACCTTCTCTGAGCAACCTTTGTCTACAATTGTATTATTAAAAGGGCATGCCGCATTTGCAGCAACAGCAATATTTGTACTATAAGTCTGTAACATATTAATGCCTCCTAATTACATTTCTTTATATAAACTAAGCATTCCTTTCACCATCGCCGCATGTTCTATGTGATGACGATGAAGAATCTCATAAAGGGTTTTCATAGCTTCTGGTGGCTCACCATTAGTTTTCTTATATTCTTCTATAATGGCCACAACTTGGGTATGTAATAATGACATATGCCCTAACTTTTCCGTAGCAATCTTATAAAAAGTCTCTGCTAAGGCGGGCCGCGCTTCTTTATAATTTAAAGCGCATTTTGCGTATTCTTCCGCACAATCAATTTCTTTTTGAATTTTATCAGATAGTTTTTCTATAATCTTCATAATAAACTCCTCAATAAAAAAAGAGGGGTGTATAAATACACCCCTTATGTTATGGCGTACTTATTACGCTCTTTTATATTACATCATATTACATCCACAGAATGGATTATTACCGGCATTATAAGTAAAGCCATTTGGATAACGAATTACACCAGCGAGCTGATTCTGTAATTCGAGATGATTGATACGATTCTGCATATCATCCATACGATTACCAGTAATTAGGTCAGCAAGCTTCTGTACCTGCGCGGTAGTGTTAGCGTTAATCTGCGCGGTCTGCATTGCGGTATTGTAATTTACACCGTCGATAGACCTCTGGATGCTGCAACAACATTGATTCTGGTTTGCTAAGGCATTTGCCTGTCCAACCGCTAGGGCCGCGATATCACGTTGAAGCTCCATATATTTGTCGCCAACATAGCCAACAACATCATGGTAAACCTGATTAGAAGCGGCAACACTCTGCGCGGTTCCGCTGGTTACAGCAGCAAGAATGTCACGAGTCTAGGCTTGTAGATTCTGATTATCAAAGCCGCGATTTACGTCAGCCTGGATAGCATTAGCATTGCCTGCGCCATTGCCCCAACCATTGCCAAAGCCGCCGCCCATAAGAGCTAAAATAGCAAATAACCAAATCATACTACCACACCCGTCTACGCCATCACGATTGAGTAGAGCCACATCGGAAGCTGTTAAATTATCCATAAGAAAAACCTCCTTATATATAAAAAAACTCCCGTTTTAAAAAACGAGAGTTAACTTTGTAAATCTTGGAGTATCTAATTAGGGTCAACGCCATATTTATTAGCAAGTTGTAGGAATACTTGCTAATAGTTTAGACCATTATTAGAAATCATTTTAGCAATTTGCTATATCTAAGGATTCTATGAAAGTACTGTTTCTAGCATAGCAGATGGATTATTACTATTAGAAACTATTTTATATAACTTTTTTATAGTTTCCATAGACATATTATTCTACGATTGCTGCTACTGCGGTCTCATCTGTGGCCTGACGCTTTGCGGCCTTATTAGATCCTCTACTATTGGATTTGGCATTTATTTTCTCCTCTAACGCTGCGATGCGTTCTTCTAATGAATTTATATTAACTGGCGGCGCTACCTCACGCGGAGTAACATTATATGGTTTAACTGTTTTATACCCTGCGCCATCTGTTTGAACGAGCCACACGATAGGTTCATGTTCATCTAATAGTAAAATCTTGCTATTAGGCCCCATCTAAAAGGCATTTGCGCCATTCTCGCCATTTACTCTTACAATATCATACTACGGAAGTCTGTTATTACCCCAGTAACCCATCTAAGGCATACCACCCCATCCATTGTTTGGGTTGTTTCCGTTATTATTATCGTACAACATTTAGCCTCCATATTTTCTGCCGCACCAAGGGCAATAAATACTCATACGCAAGTTATTAGCTGGGTCAAAGAACATTAAAGGTTCTTTTTCCTTATTCTTCTTATCATCCCAACAAAACTTACATCCCATTGGTTCCAGAAAATCTTTCTGTTCATTAGTATTATTTACTTCTTCTTCTTCGTTATAGTACTTCATAAAGCTCCTTTAAAAAATTCTATAATTTTGTTTTTGAAATTTCAACATATTCTGGTTCTTGATACTATAAAAACTAATTTATAATATAACCACTATAACCGTTATAAAATACTTTACTCCAATTTTGTAACTATTCTTCTATAATTACAAGACTGTCGCGCGGTATTGCGAACAATACCGCGCTAGTAACATTTGGTTCTTCATGCACTCTTACGGCATTTGAATCCGTCTTTATAACAGCAGTTATCATTCTTCAATTAGCTCTTCCATACCGCTGTCAATTAGGATTTCACGAACCTTATCTTTGAGTAGGCGTGGAACCTGTGCGAAGGTCTTTTTGCCTAGCATAATCTGCTGAGCCCATAGCATAGCCATCATGTCTTTCATCTCCTTATTCATAAACACCAGTAATAAATTGCATAACCACAATTTACCTCACTCCATTATAGATTTTCAATATGTTTCAACCAATCATCAATAGTTACGGCTTCCATGCGCATACCCTCTTGGATATGGCGCGACCGCACGCTATTGGAAATGGCCATTTTCTCAGTAAAAGGAATTTCTTCCCATGCTTTTTTATTTTTCTTAAAATAGCTACTAAATCGTTTTTCTGTACTGTTACGATATTCTTGATTCTCTTGGTCTAACCATTCTGGCATATTCATAAGATAGTATGAATCAAAAATAATCATAACGGTATATAATAAAGCTTTATCTTCTTTACCGCGTTGCCGCAGTTCAGTAACTAATGCTTCATTACTGTCTAGCATATTGTTATATGTTTTTAAAATATATTTCTTATCATGCCTACATACACTATTATCACGCCATCGCCATAAATAGAAAGGCGTCGGACAATATTTTACATTAGTAGACAATGATTGACAAAGTATATTGAAATAACTATCTTCATGGATAGTTAGATTATCGTTAAAACGTATATTAAATTTCTTTAAATATTCCAACTTATGTACTTTACCATGAACAAAAGTTGAATCCATATTATGTGCTACATATTCTACTTTCTTTGTATCGGGTCTGCGGGATTCCTCAATAAAAACAGATACTAAGCTATCAAAGCCACCATTTTCATCTATTTCTCTGAATAGAATCCAGAAAGCGCATACATTGTAAAACATGTCATCAGCGTCACAGAATATTACATAATCTGCGACCGCCTTATCTAAACATGTATTTCGTGCTGCGCTAACACCCCGATGCGGCATTTTGTAATATTCTATTTTATATGGATAGTTATTTAAAAATGTATCTGATAGAATTATATCGCTACCATCATTACATATAATAACTCCTATTTCGTCCATAGAGACATTTTGTTGAATAGCAATACTATCAAGAAGAGGCTTAATTACTTCTTCTGTTTCGTCATATTGCGGAATAAGAATTTGTAATTTCATTTTCTTGCTCCATTAGATAAGTATTTTCATTACGATAGATTTATTATAATTTTTTTCGGGGTCAAAAATTTTTTGTAGGGATAATTTTACTAAATAAAGGAGACCAATTTGTATCTGAAATATAAGCATTATATAAGCTTTCGGGAACATAAATAGTTGTATTATCTGGAAAAGCGTTTATATTAACTAAATTTACCATACGTGATGTATTAAGATAGACAGAAAGCTAATCTGTCTAACGTGATGGATAATCTGGATCATAGAAACCCCATTCATCTATTTCAGAACACTTTTCTAAATAAACTCCGTGTAAATTCATCATATCAGCCAAGCCTTCTAATGGGACTTTTTCTAACATTGGTAAACTAATAAAAGATAAGTTATTACATAAATAAAATGTTGTCTCTGAAATTGTCTTGCAAACTGGCAAAGATATACTCTATAGATTACTACAATTCGCAAAAGTGTCACTATTTAAAGAAATACATTTTGGCAAAAAAATCTAACTTATTTTCCCGCAATATGCCATTCCATACCAACCTATTTCTTCACATTCTGGCAATGAAATTGAAATTAAATTGCCAGCGCGTGTTATACCAGCTCTTTGTATTGTTTTTATTTTTGACAAATTAAGATATGAAGCTTTTATATTATAAAGTGCTTCTTCCCCTATCGTTTCACACACCGGCAAGGTTATCTCTTTAAGATTCTCTCCTATCCGAATATAACCATACTACTATGGAGAATATGTATAACCAACACTATAAATAGATTTTGCCGCGTTAAAAGTTATACCAGCTATCTAAGAAAACCTAGGAATCATTTCCTCCTTATTAGCAAATGGAAAAGCATCCATCCCGCCGGCACTAGCATACGGGTCACTAATAAAAGTAATATAAGTACTTTCTGGTAAATTCTCCATACCATTCCCAGCAGTTGGTATACTACTATTATATGTAAACCCAATTAAAGTATCATAACTATCTAAATCTAATGTCTAAATATTATCTATTGCTTCAATAAAAGGATAATTAATTTTACCACTCTTACCAGTTACCTCTCTAATCCCATCAGCAATACTTGTTAATTCACTTTTAGTTGCTAAGTAATACATATTAAAAACCTGCCTCAGCACTTGCGAATTTTACAGAAGAGAGGGCGACATATCCTTTATTATTCACCATTAAAACTTTCCCTACGTCAGCGTCACTTACTTTAAAATCATCTTTTAAAAATTTTATTTTTAATTTATTATCTATTGCGCTTAAATGATTTGTGTCTATATCTGCTATGATGCCCTAAGTTATTGTTGATGTTTGCGTACTCTAATTATCTATTTGATTTAATTTAGGTAAATAGTTAGCATTAATTTCTCCTTCTGTAATATTAGTCCCCTTTAAATTAGTAAGCTGCGCGCCAGAACCACTAAAACCTTCAGCTGTAATAATACCATCTGTTACACTTACTTTATCACTACTAACAGCAGTATATGTAGTGGTATTTTTTTCATCCTTCTATAATAATATTTTATATTCAATATTCGTCCCAGCCGCATCAACTTTTACCCTATCGTTTGGTGTTTCAACCTTTTCCCAAGTGCCTCCCGCACTTAAAAATTTTCCCTCATCGTTGTCTCTCGTTGGTACAGGAACTAAACCTTCTTTCGGCGGGTTATTTTTGTCATCTAATCCAATAAAAGGTTCTTGAACTGCGTTTTCTATGCCCTATACCATTTTATTAAGTCTGGTTGCAGTAATAACTTGGCCGCCTTTCCACTCATTCTCTTTATAAAAACTTGTATCCGTGTCTGCCATTTTATCGCCTCCTGATAAAATATACTCTATCAGAATTGTGATATTACTGTACTAGTTCTTTTACAATTCGCACAAGCTCATTCAGTAGAAATTTAGGCACCTTTACAGTATCTTCCTTCTCTTCCTCTTTACCATAATTTCCAACCAATGTTGTGCCTGGATAATAGAAATTTAGCATATCTTTATATTTTACTCCAAGCTTCGCCGCATTCTTTATTCCCCTTTGACTCATTCCTACACCATGGCCAGTTCTTTTAGTACTATCATCCCATTCGTCCTTCTGCGAGATTAAATAAGCATAATTAGTACCCCATCTTTCTTTCGATGAAACAGTTGTGCCGCCATTATTAGATGAAAAAACTGCGGTAATAGGTTTATTTTTAAATAGCAATACTTCACCAACAGTCATGCGCGTCCCTGCTACTGCGTTAGGATACTTACTGGTGTCATGTCTAATGGCGCGATAGGCTTGCGCGCTTTTAGAGGAATCAGAAATTACTCCATCAATATAGCGCATAGCAAAAGTGCGCGAAGCTACTGCTTGTGCCTTACAAGCCTCTAAGTCACTATTTCCAATCTCGGAAGCAACAACAGTTGCTACATAAGTTTCAAAATCTAATTCTACAATATCACCAACGCTGACATTAAAAAAATCAGCATTTTCATCTCTTGTAATTTTTACTTTTATATTCATTAGTCTAACTTCTCGTAAGCATAACCATCTGTTGTAGTATAATGAATTTTTTTAATACCTTTCTCCGCGAGTGCGCGCATACATGCAGGGCAGGGCCGCGCCATAGCTTTTCTTCCATCCTTAAATTCTCTATATACAAAAATATGAGCAGAAGAAAAATCAATATCTAAATATTTTACCTTACTAAGCGCGCACAGCTCTGCGTGGCGCTTCGGTGGCAAATATTTCTTGCCCTCTTTTTTAAATCTATACTTATTATACTGTTCCTGCATAGGATGAGTCTTATCAGAATTACAACCTTTTGCTAATATAGTACCTTTATATACAATTACACAACCCAATTTTACACTATTGCTTCCGGTATAATCTGCTTCTTGACTTGCATTTTTTGCTGCTTCAAACATATGCAAATGGTTCATGCTTTTTTCTCCTTTCTTGATATTTATATTATATCAAAAAAATATAAGAAAGTCAAGTTTTTGGCAATGATGCGTAAAACACTGTAAGTTTTTATTATATATACTACAAACCGATTGAGAAGATATTCTTCTCATTTTTATATTATAATATAAGAATACCACGTATTTGAGAAAAAATGCGTAAGGAGGTAATATATGCACAAATGGCAAGATGGCGAACTAATAACTGCTTAGAAACTTAATGCACTAGAAGAAGCTGTTGCTGGCGCGGCAACGGCTGAGGCACTTAATAGTGCAATTCAAGAGGAGTTAAAGAACGTCGGTGCGACACAAGTTGGCGCTGTTAGCTATAAAGAATCGCAAACGACTTTAAGCGATGATGACAAAAGGAAAGCATTAGCCAATATTAATGCGGTTGGATACCTTTCTCAATAGTTAACCACAGGCCAGCAAGAACAAGCTCGTAGGAATATCGGAGCGATTTCTTCTGCTGAGCTTGGAAGTGATATAACTAGCGTTGGAACAAATACACAAGGCACAGGTACTTTTCCACTTATTGTAGCAAATACAGATAACATTACTGGCCCTATTAATATTAAAACGCTAGTCGCTGATAATTCAAGTAATCGCCCAACAGTTAATTTATCTACTGGTATTATAAATGTAAAAGGAATAAGTGCAGCAGAAGGAATATCCGGCACTTTTTCCGGAGATGGAAGTAATATTACAAATTTAGATTTACAACATGTTAAAGATAACAGTATTCTGCCAGTAAGTCATGGCGGAACTGGCGTTGATGACTTATCAAGATTAAAAGGATAGCTCGGTGGTGTGGACCCAGAAGTTATTGCCCCTGACTATGATAAGACAATCGCGGACGGTTTTGATGAAAATAAATATTGTACCAGAAATGGAAAATTTTATAGAAGTAATAAAGCTATTGCACGAAATGCTACTTGGAATTTTGATGATTGGAATGAGATAACATTAGCTAATTTAATACAAAGTCTTGATTAGACAGTAGCTAATGTTTCTTATGGTGTATTCACATCAACAAGTGATGGTCTTGTTCCATCAAGCGGCGCAAACGCGGATAAATTTCTAAAAGGAAATGGAACTTGGGGTACGCCTGAACAATATACCCTACCCACCGCCTCTTCTGATACTCTTGGTGGTGTAAAAGTTGGTGATGGTTTAACAATTGCTAATGATGGTACGCTTAGTGCTAATGTACAGTCTGTTCCTGGAATGACAGGCGCGACCACTAGTACTGATGGTGCTGCGGGATTGGTACCAAAACCTCTAACCACGGACTTAGGAAAGTTCTTATCTGCTGATGGTAATTGGACAGAAGTTGTAACTGATTTAACTGATGTTAATAATAAAATAGCTGATGCAATTAAGAATATTGCTGATGAGTATGATGCAAGCAAAACATACAATGCAAATGACTATTGTATTTATGGAAATAAACTATACGTTTGCACACAAGAGGCTACCGGAGAATTTGATTCTGAAAAATGGGAAGAGGTTAATGTAGTAGAAGCAATTTCTGAAATTAGCAGCAAACTAACCCCAGAAGCTATCGGTGCAGCGTCAGCCAGTGATTTAGCTAATGAATATAATAGCGCGACCGCCTATAAAAAAGGCGATTATTGTATTTATAATGCTCATCTATATAAATGTAAAGCAGACGTTACGGGAACTGCTCCTACCAATAGCACTTACTGGGAGTCTACAACTGTTGATGCAGCGATGACACTTGCAGCATAGGCTGCGGCCGCATCCGCTAGTGGTGTTGTGAGATATGATACAGAGCAAAATTTAGGAGAAGCGAAGGCTGTTGCAAGAGCAAATATTGGCGCGGCAGATGCAAATATAGTTGCTGGATTAACAACCAGTGTTAGTTCTTTAAATAGTGCGGTAAATAATTTAAGCTATGTAAAGACAGTTAGCCAAAATGAAGGGAAAATACGCGCAACGTATAATGATGATTCTTATCAAGAATACGCTACCGGTATTGCTTTTAATGGTGGCTATGTAGATGACAATAATGACTTATATTTCACTTATAGAGTAGATCAATCTTCAGAAGCAGTTCCTGTTTCTGGTGTAGATCCAATTCATTTACCCGCTACGGGTGGCGGCGGAGCTGCAACCTCTACAATCAGTCTAACAAACCCAGTAAGAACAACTACCGTAAGAAATGGTAAACCTTGCCCATTTAGTTTTACTATTACTTCATCTGATGATAGTGAAATTTCAGTCACTTGGTCAGTAAATGGAACTGTTATTTCTACACAGAATGGTAATAGCGGCGATACTTATGTTTTTGATGCAAAGGGTTACTTAATTCAATCTCGCGCAGGACAGCCAGTAAAAATGGCAGTAACTAGTGCTGGCGGCGGTTCTTTAACAAGAAGTTGGAATGTTGAGACAGTAGCTTTTGAGATTAGCTGGGGAGGCTCTATTGAGCCAATAATGCTATATACTACGGATGCTAATGTGAATATTCCAATAATTGTATCCGCAGAAAATGGTGTTGAAACTACAGTTACAGTGAAAGTCGGTTCAACTACTGCTGTAACACGTAATGTAGTAGGCGCGCGTACAATTAGTGTTGAGTTAAATAGTCAACTATTTACTACTGGCGTTAATACTATTACTGCAACAATGGCATCTGCATCTGACCCAACTGATAAAGCAGATGATATTAGCATTATGGCTATTTGGGGGTATGGTGCTACATCACCAATAGTTAGC
>Ga0247608_10000789_pt1 | contig 48432 bp, 27 predicted proteins | sample 176DNAGHGlowgp2_FD_193490 | JGI IMG/M metagenome (GOLD analysis project Ga0247608, IMG submission 193490) | Sheep rumen microbial communities from Palmerston North, Manawatu-Wanganui, New Zealand - 1766 DNA GHGlow gp2 | ecosystem: Host-associated > Mammals > Digestive system > Stomach > Rumen ...
ACCAGGAAGTCAGCGTGGAAGTGACACCCAAAGCCGGCAGTTACCTTCCGATGCAATCCGAACACTACCACACCCTTGTGCAGCAGAACCGGCGTGTCGACCTGATTAGGGAAATGCCCTTCAACAGCTATTCTGGCACGAAGCTGTGCTACCGGTGGCATGCCGAGAATGTCTTCCCCGGCGGCAACTGTTTCCGTTATTTCGACCTTAGCAACATGAGGGCGGCGACCTACCACGTGCAACGTTTCGAGCAATACGGGGGAGAGAATTTCGCCTTCCTGCAACCCGACGAAGACCGGTCGACGAAAGTCTACACCCAATATTCCAGCCTCAACGGAGGCATGAAAATCAGCATCCGCGACCGCAACAATCCGCAGACCGAGGCCGATTATGTATGGGTCAATTTCAGCCTGCCCATGCAACGTCCTTTCCTCAATGGCAGCATCCATATCGTAGGCGACCTGACCCAATGGCGACTTGACGACAACAGCCGCATGGATTGGAACAGCCAGTACAAAGCCTATACCAAACGTCTGCTGCTGAAGCAAGGCTACTACGCCTATCAACTGCTGTTCCTTCCGGCAGGCGAAAGCGAAGGGCTCACCGCCACCTTGGAGGGAGACCATTACGTCATGACAAACAGCTACACCGTTTACGTATATTTCCGTCAACCTGGGGCCCGCTACGACCGGTTAGTCGGGCTGAAAGAAGTGCGCAATTTAGCCAACTAAGGACCGTAAATGGCGGCACGTTCCTCATGAGAGGACGGTTTCGAACACGAGTTTGAAAACCTTCTGGGTTGAAGAAGAAATGGGGGCATAGGCAGAAGCCCTTATGCCTACAATCCACAACAGGATACCTTCGCTGTCGCAGAGTACCCAAAGTCCATCCTTCTGCACCCTACTCAATTTAAGATCCGACAACACGTCGCTCACCAGGCGAGACCCCTTCATGCCGAAGGGGACTATACGATCGCCGTTTTGCCACCGTCGCAGCGTTAAGGGGAAGCGAAGCATGTCATAGTCAAACCATGCCTCGTTGCGCGCCAAGCGAATAGTGCCAGGGTGGTAGTCCTCGATGCGGATATGCAATCCGTCGGGCAAAGGGGCATCGAGCGCATCGCGGTCTATGACGAAAGTACGCTCATCCTGAGGCTGACGCGGACAGATGATGAGGCATTCCCGATCTTTGACCAGCCGATAGCGGGGCGAGAAGAACTGTTTGCCGCTCTGAGCGTCGAGAGCTTCAGCCACCTCGGCGGCCACCGCTGAAGAGAATCCCAACGGGCGCAACAACTCGAAGACGGCTGTCGCAACCGGTTGGAAGGTCCTGAGGGCAGCAATGTCGACCCTATACCCGTCGCCGACAGGAAGGAGGAGTTGTCGGCGCATGTTGTCGACAGCGGCATTGTAGAAGCATTCCACCTCAGCCATACGTGCAATATTGCCTTCCATCACTTTGTCAAATGCCGGCTGCAGCTGACGCAGCAGCGGCACCAGCTGCAACCGGATGCGGTTACGCAAATAAAGCGGTTGGGCGTTGGTGGCGTCCTCCACAAACGGGAGGTGTTCAGACTGCACAAAGTCGTCAATGTCGTGACGCGAGAAGCAGAGCATGGGACGTACAATATTGCCGTTTTTGGGATGTATGCCATGGAGTCCGCTGATGCCCGTGCCGCGTAGCAGATTGATGAAAAAAGTCTCCACAGCATCGTCGCGATGGTGGGCGGTGGCTATGACATCATAGCCCTCGCGTTGGCGCACCTCTTCGAAAAAAGCATAGCGCTGTTCGCGAGCTGCCGCCTCGACAGAAAGGCCATGAGAGTGGGCATACGACACCGTGTCGAACTGCGCCACATGGCATGGCACCCCACATTCGGCGGCAAGCCGACGCACGAAAGACTCGTCGGCGTCGCAATCGCCAGGGCGGAGGTGGAAATTGCAATGTGCCATGGCGAAGGGGATGCCTGCCAACGCCGTCAGGCGTACCATCGCCACAGAGTCGCGGCCGCCACTAACAGCAAGGAGCACTTGCTGCCTTTCGGCTATCAAGTGCTCCTCAGCGATGAAGTGTAGATAACGGTTCAGCATACCGTCATGGATTAAAGCCCAGCGGGCATTAGCGTTTCAGGACCATCTTACGCATGAGCCGTTCGCCGTTCATCTCGATACCATAGTAGTAGACACCCGACGAGAGCGAAGACTCCTGGAAGTTGACCGATTGTTCACCTGCACCGTAGGTCTCCACCTTCTGATAGACCAGGCGACCCAGTTCATCCATGACGAAGAAGGTTACCGACCCGCTGACAGGCAGATAGAAATCGATACGCGTAGAGTTGTCGAAGGGGTTGGGGTAGTTCTGTTTCAGCTCCATGCCGTTAGCCGCATCGGCGAAGGGAATACCCTCAAAGTAGTTGAGCACCTCGATGACAGAGGTCTGGTTATTCGAAGCGTTGACATCGTCGGAGTTTCTGACCTCACCCGTACCCACATAGGAGCGGGTGTTGCTCTTAGGAACAGTGGCGTTGAAGTCGATATGGTAGATTTGGCCTGGAGCGACATTCATCATCACCTGACCACGTCTGATGGTGGTACCGTTGATAGTAGCCTCGACGGTGACAGGACGTGTAGAGGTAATGTTACCGACGTTTTCGAATCTCATGCGGACATTACAAGTCTCCTCGCGGTTCTCTTCCACTTCGACAGCAATCGGGCGCAGGTCGACGTACTGAATGGCGATATTGGTCGTCGTGTCGTTGGTGTTGTCATTGTCGTTGTCGGCATGGACAAACGCCGTCACCGAGCGGTAGTACTCGTTGTGTCGAGGCAGGATAGTGTCGAAGATGTAGTAGAGCGACGAAAGAGCCGGAACAGGAGTGTCAGAATGATAGTGAGCCGTAACCAAGGTATTGGTATCGTTGTAGTACCAGAAGCCCATATCGAAATCAGAGACGCCGAGGGCACCGACATTGTCAACCACCAACTGGATACGGACGATATTCTGAGTCGAAGTATCGACAAGGATTTCACGAGCCTTGAGGTCCACGATAGCCGAGAGGCCGTCGATGCGTTTGGAGATGGTGTCGTTGTAGACATAGTCGTCGGCAGCCATATCGATATAGGCCTGGAGGTTCATCATACCCATGGAGGCGCGATATTTCTGGTGGAAAGTGTAGTTGAAATATTCGAACGACTCAAGGGGACGACCTAAGACTTCGTTGAAGTTGATCTCTTCGGTGACCGTGAAGGAATTGTTGTAGACATAAGTCAAACGCGTCGTCTCGACGGGCTGCTGACCGTAGTTACGGATGCGAGTAGTCACAGATATCGAGTCGCCGGCAATAACGCGGTCGAGCGGAGAGAGGAAGGATACCATAGCCATATCGTTGTCGAGCGGAGAGAGGTAGAAATCGCTGCAGATCGAGTCATTGTCATGGTAGAGGTCAACGTTGACCGTCGTGTAGGCACAGATGGAGAAGGTGTCGGGGAAGTCGTTGCGCACCACGAAAGGTGTGGGGAAGGTAAATACTGCAGTGCCGTTGGGTGCAATGCCCTCCTCGCTTTCGTAGAGACCCGTCTTGGGCAGGAAGGAGCCGTAAGGCATATATGCCAAGGAGACGGAGCGAATGGTGTCAAGACCATAGTTGTAGAGTACCACCTTGGGGCTGATGATCTGACCGAAGCGAGGTTCGGTGGGATAGATGATCGAGATGACACCGACGTCGATATTGCGGCGCTGGCGGCCCACAAAGAGATCATCAATAGCGGCACCGTCGCAAGCGTTGCTTTCGGTCTGGGCAGTGTAGATGAAACGGAGACGTAGTGATTGCTGGAAGTCGCCATTGATGCTACCCTGAGCCGACATAGAAGTGGAAATTTTGTATTGAGTGAAGCCATCGTTGGTACCCGTCCAACCGATACCAGAGTTGTACCATGGATCGTCATTACCGCTACCCATGGTGACCCAACGGTTCTGGTAGTTCAGATACTCGATGCGGAGGCTATGACCTTCTTCCATTTGAGTGGCCACCCATACAGAGATGGTGTCGGAACGGATTTGCGAAATGTCGAATACCGGTGTGTAGAGTATGCTCTGGTTACCCACCTGGTAGCCGTTGACAAATCCTGTCAGATTGGTAGCCCACACGTTGGAGTCGCTGACACAAGCCATGATGTTAGCCTTCTGCGGGTAGCCACGCTGCCACATATTCTTAGTGAAGGCCGTGAAGCCGCGAGGAGCATACATCAGATCCTGGTTGTCGAAATGTTCGTCGTAGTAAAGCGTGCGGACGGGGGCGCGGTTGAATTCAGTCCACAAGGTGTCGTTGACGGTGTTAGTGTCACCATCGACAGAGGTGACAATCATGAGTGCCGTTGTACCTTCGGGAAACACATGCGGTGGCAGGTCGATGTTGACACTGTGACCGCGATCGAGATTGCCGGCCCACTGGATTACCTGAGGTTCTTCAGGCGCATTGGGGTGGATGAAATGGTAAGTCACCAATGCCGAGTTGACAGCAAGGTTGCCCTTGTTGGCCATGCGGAAAGTCACGGTGACAGGTTCGTCAGCATTCTGACACAAGTAGCCTCCGATGAACGGTGATGACGGCGATTCGATGCGTGCAGGCGAAACATCGACTGCGGTGGGCTCATCTTCGACATAGAGGAGATAGTCTTGGAATTGACCGAAGAGGATAGCTTTCTGTGCATCGGTCGGTTTCGTAGCAGACTGATTCAAGACGATACGCATACGAGTGTAGCCGGTACGCATTGTTTCGGGAATGGTGAGGGCGAAGCGAAGCGGGCGGTTACTCTTGATGCTGTCATGATAGACTATTTCCGTATAGGGATAGGAGTAATCGATGCTATCGCCACTTCCTTGCGGGAAGAAGAGGAAGTAGCCGTCACGATCCTGGTCAATGTAGACCGATACCCATGCGCCCGTCTCAAAGTCGTTGGAACGGTCGGAGTTGGCGCATTCGATAATCATGGTGTCGGTAGTACCTTTGATGACATGGAGAGCACGGAGGTCGCCCACATTTTGAACAGAGGCATTGCCGCCATAATCCTGAACACCACCTGCGATAAGGTCGGGGGTGGCAACAGCGCCAGCCGAGACTAACACATTGTCGCCAAGGTCAACGTTTTCAGTATGAGAGGTAGCATTGACAAAATTGATGTAGGTGTGTCCGACGGGCGCAATCGAGTTATCCATGGAGCTGTAAGCGACACGTGTGATGTCGAGACCTGCCTTAGCCGATACACCAGCCACGACATAGGCATCGTCGGGTTTTGCCATGAAACTGTAACGTTCGCGAAGCGTATCGTTGAGGCGAACACCCTCGTTGGCCATGTCGGTCCAGGCACGGATAGTGTAGGGTGTCGTCCACGACCACGTTGGGATGTGTATCAACGAGTCGAACTTGAAGACATAGACCTCGTCAGGCTGGATGGTTGCCGTGCACACCTCGCGGACCTCTTGCAAAAGTTGATTTGTAGGACTATAGAGTTGGTATACCACCGGGATGTTGGAAACGGCTTGGCTACCATAGTTGATCAGAGAGAGTTTGACCGAGTCGTCAAGCATGTATACCATATTAGCTTGCGGTTCCACCACATTGAGGACAGCCATGTCGACCGGCACACGCGGGTTGAGGAAAACATGCACAGGACTGTAGTAACTGGTGCAGTTCGAAGAGCTGATGCAGCTTAGATAGTAGGTTGAGTCATGGAAATACTGCGGAGTTTCCCACCAGCAAGACATCGCATAGTTGTTAGACGTATAGAACGGTGCAGCGGTTGAGTCGCGATACCAACGGATGGGACGATGAGCGTCTTGTGTCTGCACCGGAGGCACGTCGGTGTGGGAAGCGAAGATAGTGTCCCATGTTGCATAAGGGATATGAAGATCGACACCCACAGGTGAACTCGGAGTATATTTTGAAGTGACAGAGATGTAGTTGCTGGTATCGTTGAGTGGTTTCTGGTCATGTTCGTAGGTGATCCAGGCACGGCAGCGTACCACGATATCTCTGGAGATGCCTGTAGGATAGAGGTTGGCCGTCTGGTTAAAGCTGACCGGAGCGGAGGCATTGACCGGTATATCGGCCGGTAAGGTTACTGTCTCGGTCCAGGTTGTCGGGAGGGTAGATACCGTCACGCCAGAGGTCTGGAGGATGCCTTGGAAGCCAATGGTGATAGGAATACCTGCCGGGAGTGTCTTACGACCCACGTTCTTGACATAGACCTGGACAGGCGTCTGCTGTTTGCGACAGCCATCGCCTCTGAAGACAGCAACAGAGTCGGTCTTGAAGTTGTAGGCGGGATCCAGGAAGAAGGGAATCGTGAGCGTGTTGTTTTCAGGCACCATATCATTGTTCAAGATCAGGTGTATCGTCAAGTATTGCGTATCGATGATGCCGATGGGCATGAGGATGAAAGTGGAGTCGATGATTTCTTCCTGTGGCATCAACTCATCGATCGTTCTGTTGCTCGACTGGAGAAGCGGGTTGGTGTTGTCCACTTCAGCCCACCAGATAAGGTTCGTCTCGGTCGAAGTACCGTCGTTGGTAAATCTGACTTTGATATGAAGAGAATCGCTCTCCACGTTGTCGGTGACGCCGAGCTCAATATCGATAGAAGGAGTCAGGACGTCAAGGATAGCCACATTGTGGGAAGGACGTTCGAATTCATGGGCACCCATGGTGGGGTTAGGTATCTGGGGACGGTTGTTGCCATCGATATCGATAGGCACCTCGGTGTTGTACTGGGCCAGTTCGCAGAAGCTACCGACCGAGAGGTGGAGGTCGTCAGGAGCGATGAAATAGGGGTGACGGTTGACCGAGTTGAGGTCACGTCCAGTATTCAGCGCGAGGAGTTCGGTCATGTTGGCACACTCGGCACCGATATATGCGAGACGCGTCTGCGAGCTCGACCAATAGCCATTGTAATTGGTATTGGAAATATTGGCCGCCTGACGAATATACATGGCATAGCCGCCGCTGAGGTTGCTGAAGATATTGTTCATGGCGAAGATACCCGAACTCGTTGTTTCGACACTGAAAGCGCGAGTGGTCTGTGTTGTCGACGTAGTCGGGGTGACATAGACCTGGCAACTGTTGAAGTATACATTCACCCATGAAGAGCTGTCGATGGAGATGCCAGAGGAGACAAGGCCAGCGGTACCCTTGCTGTAGACCGACGTCATATTATTGTAAACATGGCTGCGGATGGCATTGGAGCCGTTGACATTGACGAGATGGATGCCACGTTTACCGCCGGTGCGGTTATCACTAAGCGAGACGAAGTTGCGCTCGACCGTAACAGGGCCGCTATGTTCGGCAACAAAGATACCCGTCAGCGTGCGGCTATTGATATTGACGCCCGAAGTCACCGTGTTGTGTACTAAGTATACATCGTTTACTTTACGCAGATAGACGCCTGTGTACCAGAAGTTGGTGAACTTGTTCTCAGAGAAGAACATGCCATCTGAGCCGCCGTCGGGCACCATGCTGCGAACAGAGTAGTAGCCGCTATCAATCCATGAGGAATCGATGTATAAGAAGTGGACTCCTTCGCCCACTATGACGGCACTGGCGTTAAGATTGTTGATGGTACCTTTGACGCGAATCACATCACGTCTGAGGCGGACGTTGCTACTGTTGGCGATAGAGATGACGTTAGAGAAGTTCGAGGCACCTCTGCCGTAGAACGTCATGTTTTCTAACGACAGGTATTGAGCGCCGTCGATATTGACAACATAATTGGCGTTCTGGACAGGAGCATAGTAAACGACGACATCAGAGGAATCGGGAGTGGATCCGCGGAAGGTAATCGTATTGGTTGCCGAGACGCCATCAACAGCACCAATGTTGATTTGTTCATTATATGAGCCTGGCAGAACCGAGAACACCACAGGACCATCGATACCGGCATTGACCAGCGTGTCGATAGCCGTATGGAAATCCGGGAAGAGACCCGTAGTTCCGATGGTGTAGGTGCCGGCGCAGAAGCGAACATTGATTGTTTTGCTAATGGTATCGTTCGTATGGACCGTGTCGTTAGCCACGTTGACAATGGCAAGGAGCGTATGGCGACCCGGCGTCAAGGAAGGCTGTGCGATAGTGATGTCCTGAGACTGTTGCGAAGCCAACGTCGTCGTGCCATTGTGAACACCTTGAACACCGTCGATCCAGTAGTCAACTGAATAGCTGGAGAACGGAGCGCTACCGAGATTGCGCAGGTTGACGTCGATGTCTATATTGCCGCAAGAAGAGAACGTCATGGTGTCGCTGCCATCAGGCCAACTGAGAGCCGCATCGGCAGGAGGCGTTCCGACGATGGTGATATAAACTGGCGCAGCAGGACCCTCACAGCCCAAATCGACAAAGCCGAAACGGATATCCGGTCGGTTAGCCGAGCGGGTGCCTGCAGTAGTCACATCGACCATAGAAGTAGTGCCGTTTTTATAGAGCACCTTGTTGTTGCCGGCATTGGTGTAGCGAGTCTTGGCACCTTGGGAGATATTCGGGTCGATGGCGCGGGTCACCTGAACCACGATATTAGAGACGCCGTCCCATTGGAAAACAGAATTGAAGGGGTGTTTCACCCAACCTTTGTCAGCATTGGAGAGCTGGAGCGTGTCGATGGTACTGTAAGCGGTGACAGTATGCCAAGCCGTGTTGCTGCCGAAGGTGGCGTCGGTAGTGGTACCCATGCTCACCACGTAATCGGTCAGCGTCATCGAGCCCGGACCCAAGATAGTATCAAGATAGAAGGAGACAGAATTGATCGGGCCGGCTGAATGTCCTGCTTCGATCAAGTCTTCGGCGAGGAAGAGGTACTGTTCCTTGATGTATTTCTTGTTGGGGTTGTAAGGAGAGGGGTAGGCCGAGGCAGCGTTAGTGGAAGACAAAGAACCGACGTGGACAAGATTCTCTCTGGTGCCGAAGCTGGTCACGTAGAACGTATCGTCGGCATAGAGATAACCTGTCGTATAGACGTTAACAGTGTCGAGCGGATTCATGTAGCGGTCATACCAAGCCAACGAGTCGTTGGTGGAGATAGCCTGAAGGATAGCGCGATCACCATAGTTCACCGTATCGTAGGAATAGACATTGGGAACACCTGGAGTGAAGGCAGAGACAATCTCAGCCGACGCGGTGTCGTTGAAAGAAGTATTGTCGTTGGTATTTTTTTCAACCCAAACCAGCACATTGAAATTGACCGAACCCGTAGTGACGGTGTAATCCACTGGGATGGAGAAGGTGTGCTGAATGGCAGTATTCAAACCGGCGATATTGGAGATAGTGTCAGCACACACTTGAAGCGTCTGAGCCTGTCCGGCGAAAAGCGGCTGAGAGGTCACGCGGTAGTGAGCCACAACCTGACCGCTGGGCTGAGCGCCGCGGTTAGAGATAGTCACCGTGAGCGGATTGACACCGATGGAGCATCCCGAAGCCAAGTCGAGAGAATCGACCACAAGGTCGACGGCGGGGAGGTTAATCAGCGAGACACAAGCTGTAGCCATGTCGCCCTCACAGCCATTGTCCTCGTAGCGAATCAGACGGCGGTTGGTGGTACCGAGCGTCATGCGATGCTCGTTGTCGGCGATTGTCCAATACTGCTGGGAGTTGGACGGAGAGTTGGTGGTAGGCCACGAGTGGCGGAAAATACCAGCCGTGAGGACCGTATCAGGAATGGTGATGCCCGAGCCAGCCCAAACCACGTTGGGGACATTCTGGTTAGTCCATTGGTTGGCCGTGGTGATGCTATTGATAGCCACAGCGTCCTCAATGACGCCCTTGGAGCGATAAAGAATACCCAGGTTCGTATTGAGGTTAGGCGACAGCGTGGCAGTACCCAGGGTAACCGTGGAGTCGGAAGTAGTGATGTTGCCGCGATATTGGATGACAATACTCTGGCCTGGCTGGATAGTAACTTGCGGGAACCTGTAATATTTGTTGTTGAACGAACTCTGAGAACTGACGATATGGAGCGTGTCGCCTTCCAAGTCGGCAGGGTAGTCACCAACGTTGGTCATTTCAATAGCAAACGTCGTGGCACCGTTCATCCAAAGAGGCATAGGATAGGTGACACCCGGCTGGTTGTTCTTGAGTTGCACCTCAGTGATTTTCATGAGGGGGAAGTCACGTTTTTGGCGGATATAGAAGCAAGTGTCCGTATAGAGCGGGTCGGTAGTGAAGGTATGACCACGCCAAATCGGAGTGGTGCTTGTAGGACTGGTATACCAATAGACTTCGGATTGGTGAGCGGTACTCTGCGTGAAGATATTGGAATACCAAGTCTGAAGACCGCCGGTGACAGTGAGCGTGGCCGAGTTGCCGTAATTGATAGACAACTGGACATTGTTGGGTGCCGGAGCATGATAACGGGACGTTACCGTCATGCTGCTCGTATCGTTGGCCGGGTTGGGGTCTATGGTAGAAGTCAACCAGACAAAGAGTTGATACGTTGTGTCATTCATTCCATTGGGGGGGAACGGTATCGTGACACCCGTGTTGAAGGTCACCGTGTCAGAAGCCGGAATAGTGATGTTGACCGGGATATTGCCCGAGAAGCCCGGCGTCATGACTCCAGGAGCAGTGCCACGGGAATAGGTGAGCTGCATGGGAGTGGTGAGCGACGTAGGATCGTAAGCATTGATACCACTGTTTTTAATGACGACGCGCAACGGAGCAGCACTGGGATTGTCGCAATAATCGGTATAAGGTTCAATAAATTCAATGATTTCGAAGTCGTAAGGCAATGCAGCGAACTCGAAGGCACCGATGCAGGGAGCAACGGCATCGCGGGGATTGCCGAAGATGTCGACTGTTACCTCGGGGAACGGGATGGCATGTCCCTTGACATTCTGACTATAGGAGCGGAGGTCGGTGTTGGTAGAGTTGAGGAAAGAGGGGTCAACATTCTGGGAGTTGGCATCCATTGCGCAATGGCCTTGCCAGTTGGTCAAAGTGAAGCAGTTGATGCCGTCGTATTTGTTGAGGACAGGACCTTTGCTATAATAAATATTGTATCCTATTAAATTAGAGGAGCCCTGGCTGGGGATGTAGCTGAAAGCGAAGTTGACGGTATCGAAACAAGCCACGATATTGTTGTAGAAACGGCTGTGGTTGATGGAAGTGCCGCCGAAGGTGGCAGCGGCGATACCGCTACGGGTGGGGGCGACGAGCTTGATAGAGTTGTAATAAACCTTCGTGTAGTCCGCATTGATGATATTGAGCGGTGTAGTCAGCATATTTGAGGTGCCATTATCGTTGGATATCAGCATATTGTTTGCAATCAAGGCATTATTGGCAGAATCGCCGATAAAGCCCGTAGCGCCCAAGCAGGAAGCGCCGGAAGTCACATACACCGTGTTGCGGGTCACCTTGGTGGCGCCACTACAATCCTGGAGCAGGATGACATAGCTTGAGTTGGCATAGACATCGTTGAAATTGTTGCTATCGACAACAGCATTGACCTGGTTACGGATGATAACGCCATTGACGCCTTGGTTGATGAAGGAGTTGCCTTGTACGATGCTACCATGAGCCATATTGTCGGATGCCGGACCCACGAGGCTGATACCCGTTCTGGCGCGACTGAACTGGCTGTTGGAGACCTTCAGCGAGTCGCAACCGCCCGAGTAGATCAGCGCGGTGGCAAAGGTATATGTGGGTTGGGCAGTGGCGGCACTTTCAGTGAAGGTGCAGCTGTCAAACTGGCAGCCCGTACTATTGATACCCATACGGACATGGTAAGTGGCAGAGTTGGACACCAAGACGCCACTTGAGAAGTTGATGCGTTTAAAGCGGATATGATTGGCTTGCTGCAAGTTGACCAAGTAAGGGGTCGTGGTAAGATTTTCGCCTTCGTTGAGAGCCTCGAAGGTTACGGTGTTGCCGCCGTTGCTTGGTTCGAAGGAGACGTAATTAGAAGCCGACGTACCCGGAATGGAGGGGAACACAACGGAGCGGTAAGTGCCCGGTGCCAGTTTCACAGTGAGGGGTCCGTTGACGCCGCAGAGGCTGGCAGCGTAGAGGAACTTTTCGAGCGTCTGATAGTCGGGAGTGGAGCCGCCCACATAGCGAGTGCCGCTCATAGGTCCATCGCATGCCACGAAACGAGTCCAGAGTGAATCGTTCAAAGGCTCATGGTCTCTGTAGCGTATACTGTTCGACGTCACCGAATCGTCGACCCATGCCATCATTTCGTGATAGCCGACAGAATAAGTCTGAGTGGAGTTGATGGTGACATTCGTTGAGGCGCCGCCGGCCAGGTTACCCGACCAATCATAATACTGAGCAGCGCCATTATCCACGCTGTAGTAGATACGGACGGCATTGATCGGCAGGGCGCCATAGTTTTTCAGAGTCACGATGACATCGTTGTTGCCAACGGCATCGGCGGTCACCGAGTCGTTAGGCGTCACGAAGCCGCTGATACCACAGTCGTAGAGAAGCGGCATGTTCTGAATAGAATTGAAAATGAAGTTAGGACGGTTGAGTACCGGAGCACCTGTTTTGAAGTAGGTACTCGTAAAGGGGTCGAAATGCTGGGCGATGGAATAGCCTCTGTAGAGCGTGCCGTAGCCCGAGTTGTCAGCTGCGGGGACCATCTTTATCGAGAGTGCGGAGGGATCGGAGACGTGAGCGAAAGTCATACGCACCAAGAGACCGCCGCCGGCGTAATAGAAAGTATCCTGAAGGTTGATGATACCCGTGGTACCGTTGTTCTGCGTGATGGAGAGTGATGAGTCATAGACCGTGCGGGCAAACTCAGTATTGAAATTGTTGGTGGCACTCATCGTATAGTCCTCCGGCAAGTTGCGCATCTGGACTACGAAACGGCTGTGTTGAGAGTTTTGTACCGTAGAGGCCACCTGGTAGCCAATTTGGGTAATAGCGCCCGGTCCATAGCCTGCTGCTTCCATTTCCTCGCGAGAGTAGACCATCTCGCTCTTGTAGGAAGCCAGGTTGCCGAAGGGGAAGAGGTTGCTGGTCTGGTTAGTGGAGGCAATCTCGTTGTTGGTGTTTTTGCCACGGACGCTGCGGTACTGGTTCCAGCCCGTCTCGTCCTGCGGGAAAGTAGTGGCGTTGTGGTTGAGGGACATATCCTTAGCCACGAGGCGCCAGTTGACGATGGTGTCGTAGCCGCAGAAGGGGATATAGGCGATGTATCTGTTAGCCTGGCCCGGGACAGTGGCCATATTCGTGCGGCGAATCGGGGCGCTGCTGCCGAGCTGATAAACGACATAGATGGAGTCCGGATCCATACCCGCGGCGACAGTGGTGTTAATGCTTGCTTCGATGCGGGCGCCACGGCTCTGGGGATAATCCATCTGGTCGGGGTAAGCAATCATGGTAGCCACGGGGAGAGCCATAGAGATCGGGCTACACTTGACGGTGATATTGTCGAAATACCAACCCTCATTGGTGGAGCCTGCAGAGGTGCGCGGCTTGAGGCGGAAACGGATGATGATTTTCTTTTGTTCGAGCGGAGCCTCGTTAAGGACGTTGGCCAGTTTGAAACGTTCACGTTTCCACCAAGAGTTGTTGGGCGTAGCGCCTTGCCAGATGTCGTAGGCACGTTCCGAATAGGAGTCATAGTCATGGAAATAGGAGCTACCGCCGCCCCAAGTATCATCGACGTAGAGGTCGCCCAGCACAGTCCATTCCGTTTGGTGAGCGAGACGAGCCTCGATAGTAGCCACCTCGGTAGGGTTGCCACAAGTCATAGGATCGACATCGCAAATGTGCATGAATTCCAGATAATAGGAGGTAAACGAACCATTATCGGTAAAATCGATGGTATCGAGCTGCACAATGGTTTCTTGGCTACCATGTTGAAGTTTCAGGCTTCGACTGCCAGAAGAATAGAGTGTAGTGATAGGGGAAGCTGTACCGGAGGTCACCCCATAGGTGACCGACTCACCGGTTTCGAATCCTTGTTGGTACTTTGTGACAATCTGACTTTGTGCAGGGAGTGCCAAAATCAAAGAAATCAGGCCCAGTAACAATGACTTTCTTTTCATATTATAACATTATTATTATTTTCATTATTAATATATTGCACACGCTCCACACCTTGATTTGAAAGGTGAAGAACATGTCAAAAGAACTTACAAATATACACAAAAAAAACGAACCATCAATATTTTTTTTATTTTTTTGTTATTATTAAGACGCCTGACAAGGAGGCGGCGCTCCAAATAGAGCAAGAAACCCTGTCTTGCTGTATGAGCATGACAGGGTCAGAATAGTCGGGAAAATAATGTTAAAAAAACTTAATTCTAACGTCGCTGGCGCAGCATTTCGTACATGAAAACGGCGGCAGCAACAGAGACATTAAGAGACTGGACCTCGCCGCGGATAGGGAGCTTGGCGCGAAGGTCAGCCATTTTGAGCACTTCCGATGATATGCCCGAATCTTCGGAGCCCATGACCAGAAGTGTAGGTTGCGTGAAATCGACGTCAAGGTAGTCGGTAGCACCTTTTTCAGTAGCGGCACAGATTTGCAGACCATATTGCTTGGCAATGTTAATTGTTGTTTTGAAATTGGCCTCGCGGCATATAGGCATTCTGAGCAGGGCGCCCGAAGAAGTCTTGATGGCATCTTCGTTGATTTGTGCCGTCCCCTTGTCCGGAATCACAACGGCATCAATTCCAGTGCATTCAGCCGTACGCACGATAGCGCCGAAGTTGCGGACATCGGTTATATGGTCGAGCAACAAAACAAAAGGCACCTTCCCTTGATCGGAGAGCCGTTGAAGGAGTTGCATAAAATCATGATACACAATCGGAGAAACAATAGCCACAACACCCTGATGATTGGCGTCCGTCATGCGGTTCAGTTTTTCGACAGGCACATATTGAAACGGCAAGTCCTTTTCACGGATGCGGGTCTTCAACTCTTGGAATAGCGAACCTTCCAGATTAGACTGAATCAGCAACTTGTCTATTTGCTTTCCCGCATCGACAGCTTCAATAACTGGACGGAGCCCACAGACAAGCTGCAGCTTAGATTCCTTAGGGTGTTTCACGTGAAACGATTGGTTTTCATTCTTTTCGCGCCCACCCTGGAAAGAGCGGGAATTGTTACGGTTTTTAGACGGAGATTTGCGGGAATCAAATCCCGGGAAGTCTTTATTTTTTATCATTGGAAAGGTGTTGTATATCAGTGAAACATAAAACCATCAGACTGGTTCCTGCAATGGCGGAAACCATTGTCACCGACGGGGAAAAGGGAAGGCGAAAACTGTCGATGTCAGGCATTATAGTTACAGCCATCTTTGATAACAATCTGTCGGTCAGACATGCCCGCCAGTTCCTGGTTGTGGGTAACGATGACAAAAGTCTGATTGTAACGGTCGCGAAGCTGGAAGAAGAGTTCATGGAGTTCTTTGGCATGAGCCGAGTCGAGGTTGCCAGAAGGCTCGTCAGCCAGTACCACGGCTGGACGGTTGATGAGGGCACGAGCCACAGCCACCCGCTGCTGTTCGCCGCCCGACAGCTGCGAAGATTTGTGGTCGGCACGGCCGGTGAGATTTAGGAATTCGAGAATCTTCATAGCCTCCGGCTTGGCCTCGTCGAGCGTCTGACCTGCAATCATGGCTGGCATGCAGACATTCTCGACAGCCGTGAATTCAGGGAGTAGGTTATGGAATTGGAACACAAAACCAATATTGAGGTTGCGGAAGCGAGACAGTTCCTTTTCAGAGAGGTCCGACACCACCGTGTTGCGAATAGACACGACACCCTTGTCTGGCCGGTCAAGGGTGCCCATAATCTGCAGTAGCGTCGTTTTGCCGGCGCCGGAGGCGCCGACAATAGAGACCACCTCACCTTCCTGTACAGAGAGGTTGATATCCTTCAACACCTGGAGCGAGCCGTAGGATTTATAAAGATGTTCAACGCGAATCATACCGTCAGCATTACACACGTTTGCCATTCAGAAACACCGACTCCACCTTGTTCTCGCCATAGGCGTAAGGCATATACTCATAGGTGGCTATCGGCTTGGTGATGAAGAAATTGGCCAATTTCCCAACAGCGATGCTTCCCAATCGATCACTAACACCCATGGCATAGCCGCTGTTGATGGTGGTTGCATTGATAGCCTCTTCGGGCAACATGCGGTAGTTGACGCAGGCGAAAGAGAGGATGAGTTGCATATTGCCAGAGGGAGAGGAACCGGGGTTGTAGTCGGACGCCATAGCCACAGGCAAACCGGCGTCCATCATCTTACGCACCGGAGCATGCTGCATGTTGAGGAAGAACGCCGCACCAGGCAGCACGGTAGGCATGGTTTCAGACTCCAGAAGGCAAGCGATTTCAGCATCGCCAGTATATTCCAAGTGGTCGCATGAGAGCGCGTTGTATTTCACAGCCACCTGGATGCCGCCCGAGCAAGCCATCTCGTTGGCATGAATCTTGGGACGCATGCCGTATTTGGCGCCGGCCTCAAGCATACGTTCCGTATCGTGGACGGTAAAGAAACCCTCGTCACAGAACACGTCAATGTAATCGGCCAATCCCTCATCGGCAGTGCGGGGAATCATCTCGTTGATGACGATGTCCACGAATTTTTCTTGGCAACCGCGGTATTCCATAGGAATGCCATGCGCGCCCAGCAGTGTGGACTTGATGGTCAACGGCGAAGACTCTTTCAGGCGACGAATGACACGGAGCATCTTGAGTTCAGCGTCGGTAGTCATGCCATAGCCCGACTTGATTTCGACAGCACCGGTGCCGAAAGAAGTCATCATCTCGAGACGCGCCATAGCGTCGTTGAAAAGTTGATCTTCAGAAGCTTCCTGGACGCGTTTGGCAGAATTGAGGATACCGCCGCCGCGTTTGGCAATTTCATCGTAGGAGAGACCACGGATTTTGTCGATGTATTCTATCTCGCGGCTGCCCGCATAGACCATGTGGGTGTGGGAGTCGCAGAAGGTGGGGAATACCATACGGCCTTTGGCGTCGACTTCAAGGTCGAACACCTGCTCTTGCAGCTGAGACATGGGGCCGAAAGCAGCAATCTTATCGTCTTCGACAATCAGGAAAGCATCTTTTACCGTTTGCATCTGGGCCATGCTTTTGCCACAGACACGCAGTTGAGGTTGGTATTCAACCTGAACCAGTTCTTTAATATTTTTAACCAGAGTACGCATATAATCAAATATTCAAAAAATGGAAATATCCAGACGATTGGTATAAAGTTGACGTTAACAGAATAGAGTTATCATTAATCGGAGATTGTCCGAGTGATTATGTTTCGTTATTAATCAGTTGCATATTTAGAACAGCTCCGCCTGAGGGCCCGAGGTGCGGATTTTGCCAAGGTGCTGATAGGCTTGCGGCGTTGCTTCGCGACCACGAGGTGTGCGCATGATGTAGCCTTCCTGGATGAGGTAAGGTTCGTAGACCTCCTCGATAGTTCCTGCTTCTTCGCCCACGGCAGTAGCTATAGTCGTCAGGCCTACAGGACCGCCCTTAAACTTGTCGATGATGGTGGAGAGGATGCGTATATCCATCTCGTCGAGGCCGTTGCGGTCCACATTGAGTGCCTGAAGTGCATGGCGAGCGATGTCGAGGGTAATAGTGCCGTCGCCGACCACCTGGGCAAAGTCGCGAACACGGCGCAAAAGGAGGTTGGCGATACGGGGTGTGCCGCGGCTGCGACGTGCTATTTCCATTGCCGACTCGCTGGTGATTTTTTGGTTGAGCAGCATCGCTGAGCGGTTGACAATTTGTGTCAGCGTAGGAGCATCGTAGTACTGCAGACGCGCCGTGATGCCGAAGCGGGCACGCAGGGGAGCGGTAAGCATACCCGACCGGGTAGTGGCGCCAATAAGGGTGAACGGCTTCAAGTTAAGCTGGACGCTACGTGCGGCGGGGCCCGATTCAATCATGATGTCGATGCGGAAATCCTCCATGGCAGAATAGAGATATTCCTCCACGATAGGCGAAAGACGATGTATCTCGTCGATAAAAAGGACATCGTTTGCACCCAGCGAAGTAAGCAAACCGGCCAAGTCGCCAGGCTTGTCAAGAACAGGACCCGAAGTCATTTTAAGACTGACGCCCAATTCGTTGGCAATAATATGGGAGAGCGTCGTCTTACCGAGGCCCGGAGGGCCATGTAGGAGCACATGGTCAAGTGGCTCGCCACGTTCTTTAGCCGCCTTGACGAATATTTTCAGGTTGGCAAGAACTTGCTGCTGACCGGCGAAATTGTCGAACGATTTGGGGCGCAGAGCGCGTTCCACCTCGCGTTCTCGCGGGCTTTGGCTGTTTCCGGTAGGGTCTAAATTATCATTCATGTGATTGAAACGACTATTGGGGGCTATATTAGCAATTTAGGAGCAGCCGCGACAAAGAGGCAGCATGACAAATAGAATGCAAAGGTACACTTAAATTTGCAAACCGCAAAATAATCTTTACAAACGTCTATTTATCAAAAGATAGGAAGACTCCACGCAGCCGAGCACGATGTGACGGCGAAAATGACAGGAAGCGAAACTCCTACGCCTATGGCGACGTCAAACAAAATTATTTTCCGTTCTATCAAAAAGCAGACACAATAATAAGGAAGAAACGGCGTTATAAAAAGAAAAAAGGATAAAAATAACAAGCATCATGAAATCAGTTATAGTAGGCACCGATTTTTCAAAAGGATCGTACGTAGCACTTGAGATAGCCGTAGACATTGCCAACCAACTACAGACCGGCATCAAGCTTTTGTGGATAAAGAAGGAGAAAAACCTCTTGTCGGGCGAACAGTTAGAGGCCACCACCCATCTGGCTGAAGAAAAGCTGCAACAGCTTTGCGACCAATACCAAGCACAATTGCAACACAGCGAAATACATTGGGAGATAAAGAGTGGCAAGGTAGCCAACTGCATAGCTGACGAAGCACGCAAAGAGGAGGCGCCCATGATCGTGATAGGCACCAACGGAGCCTCGGGATTCGAGAAATACTGGATGGGCAGCACCGCTGTGCGCATCGTGCAAGAAGCCCCCTGCCCTACCCTGACAGTGCGCGAGGGGTTCAATTTCCACAAAAAGCTGGACAACATCGTCGTCCCGATACGCATCAATGCCAATTCCCGGCAGAAAGTGGGTCCGGCCGCCCAGATGGCACGCATATTCGGTTCGCACGTCCATATTCTCGGATTGATAGAAAGTGCCCAGGACGCGTTGACCCTGCGGACATACCTGAAACAAGTCGAAGCCTTCTTCGCCAAAGAGGGAATCTCTTATTCCAGCTGCGGCCGGAGGTATGAAAATTACTCTAAGACCGTACTGGAATATGCCAACAAAATCAACGCCGACCTGGTGGTCATCAACACAGAGCAAGACCGCCTGTTGGCACGCCTGTTCTTAGGCACCAATGCACAGCAAATCGTTCACAATTCGCAGATTCCTGTTCTCTGCATCCACCCCGAGGACATCGGCGACATCGCAAGATAAGCACAGTTATGGCTGACGTGATAATTGTTGGCGGAGGAGCCGCCGGAATGATGGCAGCCCTGTATGCAGGCCAAAGGGGACTTCGTGTAACGCTGCTTGAAAAGATGGATCAGGCCGGCCGCAAGTTGCGCATTACCGGCAAAGGGCGCTGCAACCTCACCAATACCGCCACACTGAAAGAATTCCTTAGCCACGTGGGGTCCGATGCACGCTTCATGCGCAATTCATTTGCCAGCTTCTTCAACAAGGAGTTGATGGAACTTTTTGAATCGCTGGGGGTTCCGTTGGTAGTGGAACGCGGTGAGCGCGTCTATCCCCAAAGCGGCAAGTCGCTGGACATCTTTCTGGCACTCATACAGAAGCTGGAAGGAATGTCGAATGTTGAGATTCGCAAGAACTGCCGAGTGCAGTCGCTCATCATAGAAGATGGCGCATGCCGCGGGGTCCGCTGTGCTGACGGCAGCAGCCTTCGGGCGCCTTCCACCATCTTGGCTACGGGAGGCATGAGCTATCCGCTGACAGGATCGACAGGCGACGGATATACTATGGCCGAGAAAGCAGGCCACACACTAAGTCCGCGCTATCCGGCACTGGTGCACCTGCTCACCGACCTTGCCATACCCAACGACCTGGTCTCTTTTGTTTTGAAGAATGTCAAACTGCGACTCAGCGATGCCAACGGCAAGACACTAAGCGAACATTTCGGAGAACTCAGTTTCACAGAGAGTGGCATCGGAGGGCCTATCGTCCTTTCTGCCAGCCGCATAGCCACAGGACCGCTACACGAAGGCAAGAGCATCATAGCCCATCTGGACCTGAAGCCCGCCGTAGAAGCCGCCACCTTGGACAAGCGACTGATCAACGACCTCAACAACAACGGCAACAGACTATTCCACGATGCCCTACGCATGTGGCTACCGGCAGAGATGATACCCCTTGCACTGCAGCAGCTCCGTATCGCACAATTCAAGCGCCTACATCAGATAACAGGCGAAGAGCGTCGCAAACTGCTCGGATTCCTCAAAGACCTCACCTTCCATCTGACCGGTACCGGTGGCTACGAAGAAGCAATCGTAACCCAAGGTGGTGTCAGCTTAAAAGAAATCAACCCCAAGACCATGGAATCCAAGCTTGTGAAAGGACTTTTTATAGTCGGTGAGGTGTTGGACCTTGATGCCGACACAGGCGGATACAACCTTCAGCTTGCCTTCACAACAGGCCATGCCGCAGGCTGCAACTGCTAAACCACTTTTCGCAAAGCATTCCGACAAGCATAGCGGCCTCGCCATCGCGTGCAAACGAACCGTATCGATGACCTGTTCTTCCAGCACTCCAAAAAACAGGTTCGATCAAGACAGGTTCTGCTGAGTCATCTTTTGAGCTCGAGCGTCTGCAACACGTCGTGATGCATTTGCATGACATACCTATACAACAGAGAATCTGCCTCTTCGAGGCAATTGATAGCTATCACACCCCCTAAAAAAGAGTAGTCAGTCTATTGTGGTGAAGGCATTGACCAGATGACGGATGATGGGAGTTCCATCCTGGAAAGAGATGGCGATGATATCGAAACGAGCCTCCTCGTCGCGGTCGTGCTGTAGGATATAGGCATTGGCGATCTTGATGTAAGCCTTCTGCTTCTTACGGTCGACAAAGTCCTCCGGGTCGCCATAATCCGTATGCAACCGCGTCTTCACCTCGACAAACACAATCTTGTGGTCGTGGTAAGCGATGATGTCGGCCTCCAGGTGCCCCAGACGCCAGTTGGTTTCAAGAATCTCATAGTCATTCTGTTCCAGGTAACGGCGAGCCATCACCTCGCCGTCTTTGCCGCTCTCATTGTGTTCTGCCATAACCCAAAATTATGAATTCTCGAACGATTCCAAAGCCACAGTGGCCTCTTCCCAATTCGACATGCACAGATCCAGCTGATCTTTGAGAGCCTGATAGTCAGCATAGAATTGGCTATCGGGCGAAGCAGGTGCCGCACCCGAAGCCAGGAGTTCTTCTTTAGCGGCCAACTGTTCTTCCAGCCGAGTGATTTCCTGTTCGATGCGATCCACGTTGCCACGTAGTTTGCGCAGTTCGCGCTCACGTTCCTTTGACTGTTGGTAGTTGAGTTTGTTTTGAGAAATCGGCTGTGAGGGTCCGCTTGCTGCAGCGCGCTTTACCTGTTCCAATTCTTTAAGATGCTCCAAACGGCGGAATTCGAGGAACTCGAAGATGTCCCCCTTGAATTCATGGATACCGCCATCGCGGAATTCGAAGAGCGTATCCGTCAAACCCTGCAGGAAATCACGGTCGTGAGAGACCACAATCAAGGTCCCCGTATACTGAAGCAAGGCATTCTTCAAAACATCCTTAGAGTTCATATCCAAGTGGTTGGTAGGTTCGTCGAGAACCAACAGATTAGAAGGGGTAAGCAGAAGCTTGGCGAGAGCAAGGCGTGCCTTCTCGCCGCCCGACAGCACCTTGACCTTCTTGTCGATATCGTCGGCATCGAAGAGAAAGGAGCCCAAGATGTTGCGTATCTTAGGGCGTATATCGCCTACCGCAGCGTCGTCGATAGTCTGGAATACCGTTTTCTCTCCATCGAGCATAGCCGCCTGGTTTTGGGCATAATAGCCTATCTGGACTCCCTGACCGAGGCGGAAAAGGCCCGTATAGTCAGTCAGTTCACCAACGATAATCTTAGCCAAGGTCGACTTGCCCTCACCGTTACGGCCGACAAAAGCCATCTTAGCCCCCTTGGTTACCAAAAAATCGACGTTGTCAAACACCTGATTGTCGCCATAAGCCTTTCCCAAATGAGAGGCCTCGAGGACTATTTTGCCGCTATGCGGAGCGGGAGGGAACTGGAAATGAATACTCTCAGTAGAGACCTCGTCGACGGTAATTTTCTCCATGCGTTCCAACATCTTGATGCGGGACTGCACTTGTTTGGACTTGGTAGCCTTGTAGCGGAAACGTTCGATGAACGCCTCGATTTGAGCCACTTGACGCTGCTGGTTGGTAAGAGATGCCATCTGCGAGGCACGGCGTTCCTGCATCTGAACCACATATTCGGAATACGATACTTTATAATCATAGATACGTCCAGCAGTAATCTCGATGGTGCGTGTAGTGATATTGTCGAGAAAAGTACGGTCATGAGACACAAGGACAACAGCGCCAGAATAGGAGGCGAGATACGACTCGAGCCACTGGATAGATTCTATGTCGAGGTGGTTGGTTGGCTCGTCGAGGAGGAGAAAGTCAGGGTGTTTGAGCAGCAGTTTGGCCAATTCGACACGCATCTGCCAGCCGCCGCTGAATTCTTCCAGCAGCCGGTTGAAATCGTTATGGCGGAAGCCCAGTCCGAGGAGGACCTTTTCAGCCATCTCTCTACGGTTGTTGCCACCCAAAAGAGCGATCTGCTCCGTCAGTTCGTGTAGACGAGCCAGAAGACGGGCATAGTCAGCAGACTCATAATCGGTGCGTTCGGCCACCTGTAGGGTAATCTGCTGCTGCTGTTGCTCCAGGCTGTCGATATGGTCGAAAGCCTTAAGCGTTTCGTCAAGGATAGACCCTTTCCCTTCGGGAATCATTTCTTGAGGGAGGTAGCCCACCGTCTGACCAGAGGCGATGATGATGGAGCCCGATTCCGGTTCAAGGGAACGGCACAATATCTTGAGCAAAGTGGACTTGCCGGCGCCATTTTTGCCGACCAAGCCGATACGGTCGCGGTCGTTAATATTGAAAGTCACACCGTCGAAGAGGTTGTTGCCGGTGAACTGGACAGAGAGGTTATTGACAGAGATCATAGGAATTAAAAAAAGGCGAACAAAAGTCCGCCTTATAGATAGAAAATCGAATCAGATTAATGCAGTTCGAACTGGACGGGGAGGGTGAACTCGCTACGGACAGCGCGGCCGCTCTGTTTGCCAGGTTTCCATTTGGGCATGTTCTTCACAACGCGAAGAGCCTCTTTGCCGCAACCGCCGCCGATTTCGCGAAGGATGGTAGGCTTGCTGATGCTTCCGTCTTTCTCGACGACGAACTTAATGACCACGGTACCCGTAATGCCGCTTTCGCGAGCGAGGTCAGGATACTGAATGTTTTTGCCAAGGTAATCGTAGAGAGCTGTTTCACCGCCGGGGAAGGCAGCCTCTTCTTCGACGAACACGTAGATGGTTTCTTCTTCCACTTCCTTTTCGGGTTCAACAACAGTAACCACATTTTCCTGAGCTCTGTTAGCGTCGTCGCCAGCATCGACAACCTTCATTTCATGATCTGATTCAGCATCGTTGTCGATCACGTTAAGATCAGTTGCCACTTCGGGTTCCGGCTGTTCGGGTTCGGGTTCAGGTTCGGGTTGCTTCTCTTCGGTTTGGATAACATCCTCTACAATTTCAGTACCCTGGTTGATACTCTGCAGTCCTGTATCTTGCTTGGGCGAGCTTTTGAGGTTGAAAGCCACGAGAACCAATGCGAGAATGAAGACCAAACCAATTTCAAGGAACAGTCCTTTCTTTTTTTCAAGGTCTGCCTTTGCTGATTTTTTTGCTTCCATATTATTAATTTTTAATTATTTATTCTTATTTTAGACTACGTATGAGCCTTCCTTTTCACACCGCTAAATTACGAACATTTTTTTAATTATCAACAATAAAATGTAAAAAAATAATCGACGACACAGACATGACAGTGGAAAGCGACATACTACAATGCCCAAAATCAGAAGAAAAGACACTCGAAAATATGGGTGATCTTACTTGATGATGCGGTAATAATTTTCTTTGCGAGGCCGTGCCGGGGACAGCGGTTTGGCTGGATAGCCGAGGGAGATACTTCCGACCCCCATAAGGTCGTCGGGGATGCCAAAGGATTGCATCAACTGTCGACCTTCGGGTGTGTCGAACATTTCGCGTTCGCGGTTAATCCAGCAAGAGCCCAGTCCGATGGCATGAGCCGCATTCATCATATTGCCCAGAACGAGAGCCGCGTCGCAAGTGCCGTTGCGCCATTTTTCGGGACGCGAAGCGAAAACCAGGACGATGGTAGGGGCATCGTAGTAGGGGTTGGTGTCGGTACCCATCACAGCAGCGTTCATCTTAACCAGCTGTGCGATGATGTCGGGATTTTGCACCGCCACAATCCAGGGGTCCTGGTAGTTCATGCCTGTTGGCGCAAAGGTGCCGGCCTCGAGGACGGCCGTAAGTTCCTCGTCAGTTATTTGTTCGGGTTTGTAGGCACGAACGCTACGGCGTTCTTTTAAGCATTTGAGGATTTCGTTTTGCATCATGGGAATAGATTATGATATGTTATAAAGTTTGAGGAGGGGGTCAGTTGGCGAGGGCATCTTCAACAATCATTTCATACAGTTGACGCGTGCTGATGCCCATAGCGCGTGCCTGCTTGGGGACAATGCTTTCGGCGCTTTGTCCAGGTATGGTGTTGACTTCCAAAAAGAACAACTCATTTTTTGCCGTATCATAAATATAATCGAAACGGACCACGCCGCTGCAGTTGAGCAAATCGTAGAGCTTTGAGGAGACATCCTGAATCTCGTTGGCTATGGAATCCTCTACCTCGGCAGGAGTCACTTCGTTAGAGAAGCCATCATATTTAGCTTCATAGTCGAAAAACTCGTGGTTGCCCAGAGGGATGATTTCGGTGATGGGGAAAACATATTTTTTACCGTTGATTTTCATGACGCCGCAATCAAATTCGCGACCCGAGATGCATTCTTCCACGAGTACCTGAGAATCTTCGGTGAAGGCCAACTCGATGGCCGGCATCAGCTGGTCGGGTGTTTTCACCTTGGTGGTAGCCACGCTACTGCCGCCGGCGGCAGGTTTGACAAAGAGGGGATAGGAAAGTTGCGGTATGGGCGTGTGAGCGATGTCGGAAGGCTTCTTGTAAAGCAGCACGGAGCGGGCGACATTGACAAGGTTAAAGCTGCGCACCACCGGGTTACAGTAGCCCTTATGGAATGTCAGAGCCGAGGTGTAGAAACCACAGGTGGTGTATTTGATACCCAGAAGGTCGAAATAGCCTTGAATGACGCCGTTCTCGCCTGGATTGCCATGAATAATGATGAAGGCCAGATCAAAGTGAATTTTCTTGCCATTGTCTGTCACGGTAAAGTCGCCACGGTCAATCGGTTGATGGCTGCCATCGTCAGCCAGCCAATACCAGACCTTGCGGTCTATGACAGCGCCGTCGGCTTCACCGACGACAATCTTATAAACATTGTACTTTTTCTTGTCGAGGGCATCGTAGACCTGACATCCGCTGTTGATGGAGATCTGATGCTCACCAGAGAAGCCTCCCATTACAAGAGCGATATTTTTCATTTGTTGCAATTAATTATATTAATGTTATGCGTTGTATCTTTCATAATATATAGAAGACGGAATCAGGGATTTCCGCTTGAGTGGATTGGCCGATGGGCGCTGCGTCTGAGTTCCTGTTCGCGAAGGTCGCATGCATCCGCGGTCTGTTGCGACATCAAGGCCGACTGGAATCGTCGCCAGATGATCTCGACAGCCAGCGATGACGGGTGCAGCATATCGTCGGCATAGAAACGGTAGTCGCGCAATTCGTCCATCATGATTTCATATGCCGGGAAATAATAGAGCCGTGAGCCTTCGTCGGCGAACGCTGCCAGAAGCTGGTCGATAGCCAACAGGAGCACAGCTTTGCCCACCTGGTTGCCGTGGGCACCATAGGCGCCATGACGTACGGGGCTCACCGTCAGCACGACTCTTTTCCCCATGGCAAGGAGGCGCTTCATCACCGGCATCCATGCCGTCACCGTCTGGTCCACCGAAGCCATCTGCTTGGTGAAAGAGGATGACGGCACTTTATGGCAGTTATTGACCACCATTCCAGAGGTGGCGAGGCAATAATGCCATGCCGAGCCGAAAGTGAGCATCACCACATCACAACCGTCAAGGAAGGCATGGAAACGGACAAGCGACTCATGGCAGGCTGTCAAACATTCCGATTTGTCGGCATGCGAGAAAGCACCATGATGATGCCAGGAATGCCAAAGCCCGTCGCGCTGCACGAGATCGGTCTCTTCCAATTCCTTGCAGTCCAAGCCACGGAGCATGGCATCGGCCATCGAGAGAGGATTATAGGTGATGCCGTAAGGGTTGGACATCGTGACGAAGCCCGACTGCATGAGCCGTGTACCGATATGCTCCGTGAAGCACGACCCCATCAGCAGTATTTTGTCGTCAGGGGCGATAAGGAACGGAGCGGAGGGTGCCACCACAGGAGTCAGAAGCTTCACATCTTTCATTTGGCATTGATTTTGATGTCGTGCACTTCAGGCATATTTTCGAGGAGCGACACGAAGCTGCGGGGTTCCACAAGCATCTGAGGCGATGTCATATAGAGCGACATGTGATGGTCGGCGTCCTTGACATTGACGCTAAGCTGCACCTTGCCGCGGTTCTGCTTCACCAGTTTGTTGAGACGATCGCAGAAATCGTCCGACACCTTGTCGATATCGATAGAGAACCCTATGGTGCGCGCGAAATTGTTCATCACATCGCCAAGCAGCATCACGCGTTTGATTTGGAGCCGGGGAGGCATTACGCTCTGCTGTCCGTCCTTGCCGTTGTAGGTGCGTTGGTTCACCTCCGCCACGACAAAGAGGAAGAGACCCTTTTCGAGGTACTGACGGTAGTCCACACAGTCTTTTCCAAAGAGTCGCAACTCGTAGCCGCCCACGAAATCCTCAATCAGGAGGCTGCCGTAGGGGTTGCCGGTTCGCTGGGAGACCCCGAATGTGGCTTGCGAGACGATGCCGCCAAAACGCACCTCGTGGCGAGGGAGGAGCGCATTGAGATCGTTGAGTTGCGTGACGTCGATGGTGGTGAAATTCTGCATTTCAAACTTATAGTCGTCGAGGGGATGGCCGCTGAGATAAAATCCGATAACCTCTTTCTCGAAGTTGCACTGTTCGACGCTGGTCCAAGGCTCACATTCCGGGATAGGCGGATGGTCTTCGGCCTTGATGTCGTCAGACATGTCGAAGATAGACATCTGCGCCATGCCAGCCGACTCCTGTTTGCGCGTCTGCCAGCGCACCAGCTTTTCGAGATAAGTAGGGGCATTCTCGGAAGGGACATCGCGGTGCATGTACTGCGCACGGTGCATGCCTTCCAATTGGTCGAAGGCACCCGACTTGACAAGCACCTCAAGGTTTTTGCGATTGATGGCCTTCATGTCGATGCGGTCAAGCAGGTCGAAGATGTCTTTGTAGGGTCCATTCTTCTCGCGTTCACTGATAATAGCCTGCGAGGCGGCCTCACCCATGCCCTTGATGGCGCAGAGGCCAAAACGGATCTGTCCTTTCTCGTTGACCGAGAAATTGATTTCCGACTCGTTGACGCTGGGAGCGAGGATCTCCAACTTGTTGCGACGGCAGTCTGTCATAAGTTCCGTGACGCGTGTGATGTCGCTGAGCGAAGAGGTCATCACCGCAGCCATGTATTCGGCGGGATAGTGAGCCTTGAGGTAGGCCGTCTGGTAGGCCACCCAGGAATAGCAGGTGGCATGCGATTTATTGAAGGCGTAGGAGGCGAATTTCTTCCAGTCCTCCCATATTTTATGGAGTTTATCTTTAGGATGGCCATTTTTCTCACCCCCTTCATAAAAAAGGACCTCGAGCTCGTTCATCTTGTCAATCTGCTTCTTGCCCATAGCCTTACGGAGCGTGTCGCTCTGGCCACGGGTAAAGTTGGCCAGCTGACGGGAGAGGAGCATGACCTGTTCCTGATAGACGGTGATTCCATAGGTGTCCTTGAGGTATTTCTCCATGCAGGGGATGTCGTATTCCACCGGCTTGCGACCCAGCTTGCGGTCGATGAAGTCCGGAATATAGTCCATGGGACCCGGCCGATAGAGGGCATTCATGGCGATGAGGTCTTCAAAGACATGCGGTTGCAATTCGCGAAGGTATTTCTGCATGCCCGCCGACTCGAACTGGAACGTGCCTACCGTGTTGCCGTCACAGAAAAGCTGGTAGGTTTTTTCGTCATCGATGGGGATATGGTCGATGTCGATGTCGATGCCGTGGTGTTTCTTGATGTTGTTGAGCGCGTCTTTGATGATGGTAAGGTTTTTGAGGCCCAGAAAGTCCATTTTGATAAGACCCACGGTCTCAACGACATGACCATCGTATTGCGTCACCAAGACATCTTCGCCGCTTTCTTTGTCCTTGATGGTACACATCGGCGCGAACTTGGTCAGGTCGTCGGCGCCGATGATGACGCCGCAGGCATGGATGCCCGTCTGCCGGTTGGTGTCTTCCAGCTCCTCGGCATACGTCAGCATGGACTTGATGGATTCGTCGTCGCCCTCCATGATTTCGCGCAGTTCGGGGACATAGCGGTAGCAGTTTTTGAGGTTCACCTTGGGCGACTTGCCGTTCTCGTCCTTTATATTTTCCGGAAAACCGCGGTCGGGGATATAGCTTTTGATCTGGTTGACGATGCTGAGGGGCACCTTCTGGATGCGCCCCACATCCTGGATGGCAGACTTGCTGGCCATGGTGCCGTAGGTGATAATATGGGCCACTTTTTCTTTGCCGTATTTTTCGGTGATCCATTCCAGCACCTTGCCGCGACCGGCATCGTCAAAGTCGACGTCGATATCGGGCAGCGAGATGCGGTCGGGATTGAGGAAACGCTCGAAAAGGAGGTCGTATTTGAGAGGGTCGATATCCGTAATCCAGAGGCAGTAGGCCACGACGCTGCCTGCCGCCGAGCCACGACCTGGGCCCACGCTGACGCCGAGTTCCTCGCGAGCGCCGCGTATATAGTCGGCCACGATAAGGAAATAGCCCGGGAAACCCATCGTCTTGATGGTGTGGAGCTCGAAGGTGATGCGTTCGCGCACCTCTTCGCTCAGGGCCTGCTGGATGGTGGAGAGATCCGACTGGTCGTTGAGGTCGGTACGGTCCGACAGATAGCGTTTGCGAGCGCCCTGCCAGACGAGCTGGGCCAGATAGTCGGCTTCGAACTTGATACGATAGAGTTTCTCATAGCCGCCCAACTTGGAGATTTTCTTTTCGGCAGCCTCCTGGCTCATCACGACCTCGCCCCTTTCGTTGCGTGTAAACTCGTCGAAGAGGTCCTGCTGGGTGATGCGGCTCCGGTATTCGGCCTCAGAGCCGAAAGAGGCGGGGATGTCGAACATGGGCATGATGGGGTCGCTGTCGATGCTGTAGACCTCAACCTTGTCGGCTATTTCGCGTGTGTTTTCGAGTGCCTCGGGAATATCGGCAAAGATGGCGGCCATCTCGTCGGGGCTTTTCAGCCACTCTTGCTTGGTGTAGTGAAGCCTATTGGGGTCATCGAAATCCTTGCCGGTGCTCAGACAGATCAGGCGGTCGTGCGCTTCGCCATGTTCCTCCTCCACGAAGTGAACATCATTGGTGGCAATCAGCTTGATGTCATACTTTCTGGCGAAATCGATGAGGTATTTGTTGACCTTCTGTTGCTTTTCGAAAGTATCGTATGCGGCGTTGGGTTTGTCGGTTTGGTGGCGTTGCATCTCGAGGTAGAAATCGTCGCCGAAGAGATTCTTGAACCACCGCACCGACTCTTCGGCACCTTCGATGTCGCCCTTCATGATTTTCTGCGGTATCTCGCCACCGATGCATGCCGAGCAGCAGATGAGGCCTTCATGCCATTTTTCCAGCACGTTGTGGTCGATACGGGGCGAATAGAAGTATCCGTCGGTGAAAGCGATAGAGCTCAGCTTGCAGAGGCTCTTGTAGCCCTGTTTGTTTTTGGCCAGCAGGATAAGATGCCAGCCGCTGCGGTCGGTGATGCGGTCGCGTCCCGTTTCGGGGTCGCGTTCCTTGACGTTGGCATCCTTGTCGTAGAGTGTGCGGTGTGCACAATAGGTCTCGATACCGATGATGGGTTTGAATATCTGCGCTTTGAGCTGTTCCACCTGGTATTGTGCCTCCTGTTTTTCTTCGGGCGAGGCGCCGTCGTTGGCCAAGATGGCTTCCTGCTCCTTGATTTTGTCTTTGACCTTGCCGTTTTCTTTCTTGGCCGTGTCGACCAGTTCTTTGATGCCGAACATGTTGCCATGGTCGGTGAGGGCCATGGCGTACATGCCATTCTTCTTGCATTTTTTTATCAAGTCGGGCACCTTCGACATTCCGTCGAGGATAGAGAAATGCGAGTGGACGTGTAAATGGGTGAAATAGGGCATACTACAACAATAATGAGGGAGACAAATGAAGGTGTAAAATTAGAAAAAAAACTTCAAATGTCGCCCTCAGTCGGGGCAATAGTTTTCAACAATAGACAGAACTGGCAACAGTTCAGCGCTTTGCCTACCGCTTTTCGCCGTAATAGACGATGGTGCGCACTATAGTGTAGAGGTGCTTGCCGTTGAGGGCGTAGCTGCACTGAGTCCAGTTGCCGTGTTTGTCGAAGGTGTAGGAGCGCTTTTCCACCGTCGTGGAAGTCCCCTCATCGCTATAGAACACCTGCGTACGCTTGACGAGATTGCCGCGGCGGTCGTATTTGCGTTTTTCGGAACAAAGGAGCAGTTCGTCGGCGGTGTACTGCTCCATCTTGACGAGACGTTCGTGTTTGTCGTAGCTATAGACCGTGCGTTTGCTGACGACATTGCTGTCGGGATCATAGGTATATTCGATATGTTGCACGAGGTTGCCGCCTTCGGCATAGATATAGTGCGCCGAAATGGCCAGACGACCTTTTAGGTCATATTGTCTCGACTCGACAATATCGCCGTCATAATCAAACTTGTAGTATATTGATTCCAAGACATTCCATCCGCCTTCGGCGGTCATGGCGAGAGGGAAAGCGACAGACTGCCGACCTCCGAAGCCCCGCTTCGTGTACTGCGACAGGTGGCCAGTGGAATCGAACAGATAGACTTCCTGGAAATTGACATCATTACCGGCGCTATACCGATGGACGACAGTCATCTCTTGCGGCCACGCCTTGAGGTTGTAGTCGTCGTAGTCGGGATGCGTCAGCGAGCGGCGGGTATGCTGTGCCGATACCGCCGACGAAAAGAGGAGAAGGACGAGGAGTATTTTTTTCATTAAACGAAAAGGGCTTCGATGTTTGTCATGTCCGGACGACTCATGGAATCCATTGAAACAGAGATTGTCAGATCAGTTTTTTGTAATGGAAGCGGTGGGGAGTGTCGTCACCGAGACGTTTTTTGCGGTTTTCTTCATATTCGGAATAGGAGCCCTCGAAGAAGTACACTTGCGAGTCGCCTTCAAAAGCCAGAATATGGGTGCATATGCGGTCCAGGAACCAGCGGTCGTGGCTGATGACGACGGCGCATCCGGCAAAGTTCTCCAGGCCCTCTTCGAGGGCGCGCATCGTATTGACATCGATGTCATTGGTCGGCTCGTCGAGGAGAAGCACATTGGCTTCGCTCTTCAGAGTCAGCGCCAGGTGGAGCCGGTTGCGTTCGCCGCCGCTGAGGACGCCGGCTTTCTTGCTTTGGTCGTTGCCGCTGAAGTTGAAACGGCTGATATAGGCGCGGCTGTTAATCAGGCGGCCGCCCATCTGGATTTGCTCGTTGCCCTCACTGACCACTTCCCAGACTGATTTTTCGGGGTCAATCTGCACGTGCTGCTGGTCGACATAGCCAATCTTGACCGTCTCGCCCACGGTGAAGGTACCCGTGTCGGGCTTTTCGAGACCCATGATGAGGCGGAACAGTGTCGTTTTGCCGCAGCCGTTGGGGCCGATAACGCCGACGATACCCGCGGGAGGCAGCGAGAAGGTGAGGTTTTCGTAGAGCAGCTTGTCGCCGTAGGCTTTGCTGACGCCTTGCACCTCCAGCACCTTGTTGCCCAGACGGGGACCATTGGGGATGTAGATTTCGAGGTTCTGTTCCTTTTCTTTAGTGTCTTCATTCATCATACGGTCGTAGGCAGCCAGACGGGCTTTGCCCTTGGCGTGGCGCGCTTTGGGAGCCATACGCACCCACTCCAGTTCGCGCTGCAGGGTCTTGCGGCGTTTGCTTTCCTGCTTTTCTTCCAGTGCAAGGCGTTGTGTTTTCTGATCGAGCCACGAGCTGTAGTTGCCCTGCCAGGGGATGCCCTCTCCCCTATCCAGTTCAAGAATCCAGCCCGCCACATTATCGAGGAAGTAGCGGTCGTGGGTCACGGCGATGACCGTGCCCTTGTATTGCTGGAGATGGTGTTCGAGCCATTCGATGCTTTCGGCATCGAGGTGGTTGGTAGGCTCGTCGAGCAGCAGGATGTCGGGTTCCTGGAGCAGCAGACGGCACAGCGCCACGCGGCGGCGTTCACCGCCACTGAGGTTCTTGACCAGCTGGTCTTCTTCGGGGCAGCGGAGCGCATCCATGGCACGTTCCAGGCGGCTGTCGAGGTTCCAAGCGTCGTGCTGGTCAAGGAGTTCTGTCAGCTCACCCTGTCGTTCGCAGAGTTTGTCGAAGTCGGCGTCGGGCTCGGCAAAGGCGTTGTTCACCTCTTCGTATTCCTTCAGCCAGTCCACCACATCCTGCACGGCCTCCTGCACCACCTCCTTGACGGTCTTCGTGTCGTCCAGCTTGGGCTCCTGTTCCAGATAGCCCACGCTGTAGCCGGGCGAGAAAACGACCTCGCCCTGATAGTCCTTGTCTACTCCGGCAATGATTTTCAGCAGGCTGGACTTGCCGCTGCCGTTGAGGCCTATGATGCCGATTTTGGCTCCGTAGAAGAAGCTCAGATAAATGTCTTTCAATATCTGGCGGCTTGGCGGAATCAGCTTGCCGACGCCCACCATCGAGAAGATAATCTTTTTGTCGTCTGCCATAATTTATGTTGATATGTTTTTTGTTGATATGTTGATATGGGGGGTGTTGATATGATTTTTCGTTGATATGGGGGGTGTTGATATGTTTTTTGTTGATATGTGGATATGTTGATATGTTTATTGTTGATATGTTGATATGATTTTTGTTGATATTCTTATTGCTGATATTCAAATTATTAATCTGTTAAATATATTGATATTATGGTTGATTCCTGTTTTTTTGGTAATTCCTGTTCAAAGAGGATGAATCAGATAGCAATAAGTTCTTCGCCAAGATTCTTCAATGCCTGTTTTATTTCAAGTTTGCGACGCTCACTGGGTGTTTTTATTCCATATATGTATTTCGACAGAAGGCTTTTGTTTATGCCCATCTGACGAGCCACTTCAGATACATTCAGCTGCGCATACCGACGGGAAGTAGCATCGGACGGTACACGGCTTACGGGGCGTTAGAAGAAGCGGATAGGACTATTCGGGGTCTTCGAAGCGGATGTCTTTGACGTTGAGCTGTGTTTCGGTCTTGCCGTTCCAGTAGTTTTCTTCAAGGAGGTAGCAGAGGCTGAAGGCGTCGCCGCGTTTGACGCGATTATAGTATTCACCCAATTGGAAACCGATAGCCGGGAAGGCCCGCGAGCGCGAGGTGAGCTGTATGGCTGAGAATTTGAGGTGGTTGGAACCTACGACACGAGGGGAACCCGTATCGACAAGGTGATGGGTGCAGAATACGGGGACATTGTTTTCGGGACCGAAGGGCGAGAACTGCTTGAGGATGCGGAGAAACTTGGGCGTGATATGCTCAGAGAAACTGATTTCGGCATCGATTTCTATCTCAGGGACAGTAGCCTCGGGGGGAAGGTTTTGCGCCACAATCTGCTCGAAGCGTTCCACGAAGCGGTCGAAGTTTTCCGGGCGTAGCGAGACGCCGGCAGCGCTTTTGTGGCCACCGAAATGTTCGAGCAGGTCGGCACACTGCTCGAGAGCAGAATGGATGTCGAACTCCTTGATGCTGCGGGCCGAACCCACGAAAAGGTCGTCGGTCGAGCGAGTGAACACGATGGTGGGCCGGTAGTAGGCTTCGACGAGGCGTGAAGCCACGATGCCAACCACGCCGCGATGCCAGTCTTCGCCGAACAGGACGATGGAATGGCGGGAGGAGAGGTTGATGTCGCTCTCAAGGCGGTGCTTGGCTTCGTCGGTAGCCTGAGTGTCGAGGCCCTTGCGCTCAAGGTTGTAGTTGTTGATCTCCTCGGCAAGACGGGAGGCCACCTCCATGTTTTCAGCCAGCAGGAGCCGCACCGAGTCGAAGGCGCTGTGAATGCGTCCTGCAGCGTTGATACGGGGACCTACAAGGAACACCAAGTCGCTGATGTTGAGATCTTTCTTGAAATAAGAAGCTTTTTCGGGATTTTCGGCACGTTCCTCCTTGGAACGGCGCTCGATGTGTCCATAGGTGAGAATGGCTTCGAGACCCGGACGAGGACAGGTATTGATGACCTTGAGCCCGAAGGCGGCCAGGACGCGGTTTTCGCCCATAATGGGGACAATGTCGGAAGCGATGCTGACGGCCACCAGGTCGAGGTAACGCAACAGCTTCAGCTTCAGCATTTCCATATTTTTCTTCTGGATGGGCGACAGGTCGTTGGCCGAGTCGCAGAGGCGTACACCCAGCTTCTGTTCCATATAAGCTTCGACAATTTTGAAGCCGATACCGCAACCCGAAAGTTCCTTGTAGGGATAGGGACAGTCGGGGCGTTTCGGGTCGAGGACGGCGCAGCATGCGGGGAGCGTGTCGCCCGGCAGGTGATGGTCGCCGACGATGATGTCGATGCCAAAAGAGTTAGCATAGTCAGCCTGCTCGATAGCTTTGATGCCGCAATCGAGGGCAATGATGAGTTTGACACCCGTGCGATGGGCGTAGTCGATACCTTGGAAGGAGATGCCATATCCTTCGGTATCGCGATCAGGAATATAGAAGTCGATGTTGTAGTGGAGGGTATGGAAGTAGGAGTATACCAGCGCGACAGCCGAGGTGCCGTCGACGTCGTAGTCTCCATAGATGAGCATGCGTTCCTTGTTACGTATGGCTTCGTTGATGCGTGCAATGGCACGGTCCATATCTTTCATAAGAAATGGATCGTGAAGTTGGTCTAAACTGGGGCGGAAGAAGTGTTTGGCTTCTTCGAAGGTAGAGACACCACGTTCTACGAGCAGTGTGGCAATAATTTTGTCCACACCCAAAGATTCCGCTAGCTTTTCAACAACCTCTATATCATAATCTTTCCTTAATATCCAACGTTTATTTTTCATTTTTTACTGGGTGTAAAATTACAAAATTTTTTGATAATAAAAAAAGATTTTGTTTTTTTGGCTTCAAAAAACAGACCTGCACCTCGGAGAAAGCATTGAAAACATGCATTCTTCGAGGTGAAAAGTTTTTTTTGGGAAAAAGTTCGCCCGAGGGTGTAAAAGGAGGAGGTATTATGACTTGCGGCGGAAGCGAGCGGCGAGGCGGGCAGAGAGGCCGTAGGAGAGGATGGAGCGGCGATAGATGACGGCGGAGAGCCAGGCGGTGAGGGGGAAAGTGCCGACGAGCAAGGCCATGGAGAGATAGAGTTGCGACAGTGGCACGCCGAAGGGGATGCGAAGCATCATGGCGATGGGCGACGTGAGGGGGAAGATGGAGAGGAACTGGCTCAGCGTCCCCGACGGGGCATTGATCATGGCGGGCATGAGCAGGAGGGTGAGAAGAAGGGGTACGGTGAGCGGGAGAGAGAAGATTTGCGTGTCGGTATCCGTGTCGGAGAGCGCGCCGGCGGCGGCAAACAGCGAGGCATACAGCAGATAGCCGAAGAGGAAAAAGAAGAGGAAGGACAAGAGCACAGGCCCATAGTTGATGGCCGTGAGGCCTTCGAGGAGCGGCGAGATGTCGGGAGCCGTCTGAAGCTGTTCCATTTGAGAGGTTGCCTCGACACCTTTGGTGGCCAGCTCGGCGACCTGATGCCGTTGCGATGCCTGGTGGAAAAGGTCGGCATGGGATGCTTGGATTATGCCCAAGGCGGCACCCGACAGGACGACCCACAGCAGGAATTGGGTGATACCCACCAAAGCGATACCCACAATTTTGCCTATCATGAGCTGCAGGGGTTTCAGCGAGCAGACGAGCACCTCAACGATGCGGTTGGCCTTTTCCTCGACGACGCCACGCATCACCTGAGAGCCAAACATAAAGATGGCAAAATAGATGAGCATTGACAGAAGCAACCCCATACCGGTCTTGACCTCGAGAAAGGCCTCGCGACCCGTTTCCAGGTCCTCCGTGCGAAGGTTGATTTTGGTGTTGGAGATGAGCGCATACTCGTCGTCGGAGATGTCGTGGGCGCGCAGCAGCCTGTTGCGAAGGATTTGCTGCAGCTGCCGGTCTACGTCGTAGCGTAGCGTCTGTGGTGGCAGCTGGCTTTTGTAATAAAGGCAGGCGTCGGTAGGTATGGCCTGCGTGGAGCGGCTGCGGACATAGAGGACCGCATCGACGGGGTCGTCGCCATCGAGTTGGCGAAGCGCGTACTCGAGCGAAGCGGCATAGCGATAAGTGACATTGCTGCCCGACACGAATCGGCAATCGGCACTAAGTGTATCGTTACGGTCGAGACCGCCAAAGATGCCCGACTCGTCGGCAATGGCCACCACACTTTGTTCGGTGGGTTTGAGCGACAGATAGAGCGGAATGGCATAGAGGGCGGCGACAAGGAGCGGGACCACGATTGTCAGCAGCCAAAAAGACTTTTTGCGGACACGGGTCACATATTCACGACGGATGACGAGGAGGATTTTGTTCAAAGCGAAATTATAATTATGGGTTTGGAACTATCAGCAATCAGAGGAAGAGATGGAGGGTTGGGTCTCTTTGACCGTTTGGATGAAGATGTCGTTCATGGAGGGTAGTATCTCGCGAAGCGAGACGATATGGCACTGTGGGAGCAGCGCCGCGACGAGGTCGTTGGAGGAGGCGTCCTGGGTCAAGTCGACCGTAAGGGTGAGGAGGTCGGCCGAGGAGTGGCTGCTGACAATCGGCAGACTGGATGGCAGGGACAGCGGCGCGGAGAGGTCGGAGAGCACCACCTCGTAGCGGCGCTGGCTGAAGGAGCGACGGATCTCGTCGACGGCACCGTTGAGGACCACGCGAGACTTGTTGATAAGGGCGATATCGTCGCAGAGTTCTTCGACCGAGGCCATGTTATGGGTCGAGAAGATAACGGTGGCGCCCTGTTCGCGAAGGGTCAGTATCTCCTTTTTGAGGAGGTCGGCGTTGAGGGGGTCGAAGCCGCTGAAAGGCTCGTCGAATATGAGCAACCGCGGCTGATGCACCACGGTGACAATAAATTGCACTTTCTGCTGCATGCCCTTGGAGAGTTCGGCGACGGGACGGTTCCACCAGTCCGAAATCTGGAATTTGTCGAACCAATGGCGGAGGCGGCGCAGGGCATCGGCGTGGGAGAGCCCTTTGAGGCGAGCCAGATAGAGCGCCTGTTCGCCTACGCGCATCTTCTTGTAGAGACCACGTTCTTCGGGCAGATAGCCTATCTGCGACACATGTGCGTCGCTCAGCGGCGCGCCGTCGAACAGGATTGTTCCGCTGTCGGGAAGGGCGATACGGTTGATGAGGCGTATGAGCGTTGTCTTGCCCGCGCCATTAGGGCCCAGCAGGCCGAAGACAACGCCCTGTCGGACGCCCAAACTAATGTCGTCGAGGGCCCTGTAGTCGCCGAAATTCTTCACTATATGTTGCGTTTCGAGGAGCATAGTGATGTGACTTATTGGGTTGATTTCTTTTTGGAGGGATAGCGAATCAGGATAATCTCGGCCAGCAGCATGGCCAAGGCCAGGAGAATGCAGTAGCGCCACAGGGGGCGGCCTTCCATCTGCTGCTTGAGGTAGGCGTCGAGCGGCTTGTCGATATTTTTGACGACGCTGCAATGGTCCAAATGGAAGTCGTCGACCATCTTGGCGACCGCCTCAGAGCCGAGGAAATGCATCTCCGATTCCAACCTGGAGTAGTTGAATGCGATGCCTTCGGTTGGCGTGTCGGCCACCATGATGCGATAGTTGCCCGCCTGGTGCACCGAGCCGTGAGGCACAAGGAAAGAGCCCGAGGGATTGTTGCGCAAATCAGGAATTTCGTCGTAAGAGCCGTCGGCAGCCACCAGCCTAACGTTGCCCGAGGGGTTGGTGTAGTCGCCCATGAGGGGCACGGGCTGCTGATGAGAGAGCGATACGGCGGGTAGCGAAGGAGCGATGCTGTAGAGCGCCATGTTGTAGAGCGTAGGGACGAAAAGGGCCTGTCTGACAAAGTCCGTGTGGCTGTCGCGCAACGGCGACGCGATGAGATAGAGCCTGCCAGCGCCACAGGACGTTGCGGTGATGTATTCGTCGCCGGAATTCAGCGCAATGACCGATTCCTTGATTGTGGCCGCGTCGGCGCCAAGCCTGTTGTAGCCCGTCACGGCAGGCATCTCCATGGTTTGCGACGCGGTGGTGAAGACATTACGGTAGAGCGGGTGGTCGACATTGACGGTGGAGGCCATCACCCGCGAGCTGTTCCAACCCTGCAGGCGCGGCGCCGAAAAGAGTGCCAGCGCCTCGTTGTAGGATGCGAGGTCGGCATGGTCGGGCAGCACCACCGCCGCCGTGCCGCCGGAAGTGACGAAAGCATGAAGCGACTGCGCTATACCGCTGCTGAACGAGGGCAACTCGTCGAGCAGGACGAAGTCATTGCCGTCGAGGCGGCTGAAGTCCATCTGCTGCATCGACATGGAGCGGTAAACGATCAGGGAGTCGTCGGCGAAGAGGCGCTGCAAGAACTCGTTGCTGCTGGCACCCTCCACGACGAGCATGTTGATATGCTGACGGACATTGAGCGAGAAGTAGTATCTGTCGTCGAACGTGATGGGGTAGTCGTTGATTTCCACATATCCTTCGGAGATACCAGGAGCATCGATGGCAAAATGCATGGTAAGCGTTGTGACGTCACCCGCCGCGACATCGGCGGTAGCCAAAGCCCGCTGATGCCCATTGACGAAGAGCGTCACAGGCACCTTCTCCAGGTCTTCGTTGCCGTCGTTGCGTAGCGTGACATCGACGGCGACACTGCTACCCACGTTGAAGACCGGGGCATTGAACGCGAGCGTGTCGATGAAAAGGTTGTCCTGGTCGGAAGAAGCCAGCGGCACCAATGTCGCCTTGACGACGGAGTCGGTAGGAAAATCGTGGAAATCAGCCATCGATGCCTGGAAATCAGAAACAAGGAAGGCAAACTTGTTGGCTCCGGAGCCGCGGTGCAGGAAATCGAACTGTCGCTTGGCGGAGGTGGCAAGCGACGGCGACGACGAGGAGCGTTCCACGCGGTCTATTTCGTTAAGGACTTCTTCTTTTGTAAGCCAGTGAAACTGACGGCCTTCGGCATCGTTGGTCATCAACTGGAAACGGTCGGTAGGGCCAAAGGCGGCAACGATTTCGCGAGCCTTGTTGCGGGCTTTCTCGAGGAGAGCGACATTGCCATCGGTACTTTCCATGCTGAACGAGTTGTCGAGGTATATGCTCACATCGCTGCCACCGGAGCGGAGCTGTTGCTCCTTGGCGGGAATCACCGGCCGCGTGAAGGCGAGGACCAGAAAAACGATGGCCAGCATGCGGGCAGCGAGGATGAGGAGCTGGCGAAGCCGCGACTGGCGTCGCGTTTCTGACTGCAGCTGCTCCAGGTAGTCCACATTGCTGAAATAGATTTTGCGGTAGCGACGGAAATTGAAGAGGTGTACCGCTATGGGGACGGCGAGCGCCAGGAGGCCCAGAAGGAAGAGAGGTGACGAGAGGATCATGGCTGCGGCGTTTTGTTTTTCTTCTGACGAGATGAGTAATAGCGGCACACTTCGGCGATGCCGCAGTCGGTGCAATGCGGGTTGCGGGCAGTGCAGACATATCGGCCATGAAGGATGAGCCAGTGGTGCGCCAGGGGAATCTTGTCGGCGGGGATATGTTTCTCAAGGGTCAACTCGGTCTGCAGCGGAGTCTTGGACTTCGTCGTCAGGCCGATGCGCTCGGAGACGCGAAACACGTGGGTGTCGACAGGCATCACCGACTGGTTGAAGATGACCGCAGCGACGACATTGGCCGTTTTGCGGCCCACCCCGGGAAGCGTTTGCAGCAGCCCGACATCGTCGGGGACCACGCCGCCGAAATCCTGCTGCAGCTTCTCGGCCATGCCTTTCAGATGTCGACTTTTGTTGTTGGGATACGACACCGACTTGATAAAGGCATAGATGTCGTCGACCGATGCCGCAGCCATGGCGGCGGCATCAGGGAAAGCCGCAAAGAGGGCCGGCGTGACCTGGTTGACCCGCTTGTCGGTACACTGCGCCGACAGGATGACGGCAACCAGAAGCTGGAACGGCGTAGCGTAGTCCAACTCGCTGGCCGCCGTGGGGCGTTCTTTTTCGAAATAGGCGATAACTTTTGCATAACGTTCTTCAGTACGCATAAGGCAGGGTGAGGAATGGTATTATAATGTTTGGTGGACTATTGGCGTGAGTTGTCGGTTGGGTTGAGAGAGAGGGTTACGATGACGGGATAGTGGTCAGAGATTTCCGATTTGAGGCGTTTGTAGCTGCGCGCTTGGAGGGAAGCGGAGTGGAGCACCATATCGATGCGGAATGCCGGGAAGATGGCGTTGCGACGGTGTGTGAAGGTGCCGTGGTATGTCGTGCTGAATCCTTGGCCCACCTCGCAGTAGCTGTCTTTCAGGTATTGGCGGCATTGCTGGTAGAAGAACGACGCCGGCGGGTCGTTGAAGTCGCCTGCCACTATCAGCGGCAGCCGGCAAGTGGCGAAGAAGGGGTCGAGAATGCCCCACTCTTCCTCGTGCTTCAGGATGGTCTCCTTGAATTTGTGGTAGGTGCCGCGTCCCGTGGAGCTGTCGACCACACCACGACGGATGTCGTGGATCTGGCGGTGGTCGCTTTCGTCGAGGCCATAGGAGTCGAGGTGCATGCAGCAGACCCTCAAGGTGTCGTCAGCATAGAGGAGGTCGGCATAGAAAAGCGTGGGTTCTTTGATGCGCGAAACGTTCAGTAGCGGCAACTTGGAGAAGATAACCTCGCCGGTCATCGAGCCGCCGGCATGGCCGGAAGCCTGCTCCGTGAAACCGCGGCGGCGAAGGGCCTCGGTAAGACGTACCGTGTCGCCAGCGCCCACGTATTCCTGCAAGACCAGGACGTCGGGCTGCTCGTCGTCGACCATCTCGAGGAAAAGGAGCATGTTGGTGTCGGCGAGCGAGCGAATCATCTCCACGCCCTGAAAATGATGGACGTTGAAGGTCATCACCTTCACACAATTGTCCTGTTTGCGTATTTCGGCCTCGATATCCTCGGTGCCGCCCACCTGAAAGTAGAGCGGCAGGAACGTGACCCTGGCAAGCAAGGCCGCCAGCGAGAGGAGGAACCACTTGCTGCTGAAACAGAGCCAGAGTATGATGAAGACGGCATTGGCGATGGCAAGATAGAGGTAGCCGTAGCCCAAAAACGAAAACAGCATAAACTTCGAAGGGCGCATCCATCCGCCCATCGTGGACCCGAGCAGCAGCAGCACGACGAGGACATTCAGCGAGAGCAATATGATTTTCAAAAACTTTTTCATCTTATACACCGTTTTCTTCAACTGCCGCTTTTGCGGAAAAGGAAGTCCTTTTCTTCCTTGGTCAGATGGTCATAGCCCGACTGCGAAATCTTGTCCAAAATGGCATCGATGCGCTTTTGGTCGGCCGACTTGCGACGGTTGAATTCATCGTCAGACATGGCACGGCTTCTGCCACGCGGCGGCTGGAAATCGGACTTGCGGGTTTTGGTCCGTGCGGGACGGCGCAGCGCGGCCTTCCAGTTGGGAAGGCGGCGCATGGCGACGACAAAGAGCAGACCCGCCAAAGCACCGCCAAGATGGGCGATATGGCCGCCAGCGTTGGCAGCCGGAATCGACAGCAAATCGATGGCGACATAAGCCATGGCAATGTATTTCAACTTGACCGGGAAGGTGCGGACCAGCCACAGCTGCACCTCGTGGTTGGGGATGTAGACTGCCACAGCCACGAAGACGGCCAGCACGGCAGCGGAAGCGCCGACAAGCGTGGAGACCGTGGTCTGCCCGACAGGGAACGCATTGTAGACCAGCAGATAGAGCAGCGCGCCGCCGACGCCACCCAGGAAATAGATCCACGTGAAACGCCGCTCGTTGAGGTAACGGCAGCAGAGCACGCCGCCCCAATAGAGCATCAACATGTTGAAAAGCAGATGCCAGAAGCCCGCGTGGACGAACATGTACGTGACGAGGGTCCACGGACGAACGAGCAAATCGCCCCACTGCGACGAGAGCGAGAGCCACGACAACCAAAGGCGCTGCGAGCTACCATTGTCGTGAACGTAGAGGTAGTCGACCAACGGAAGAAGGCACGAAACGAGCCACAGCACCACATTGACAATTATGATGATGGAGAGAATGCTCTTGCTTTTGAAGAAATTCTTTATCGGAGCCCTGCTGTTCATCCTATATGCACTCATACTGTTACGATACTATAAGTAAACAATACTACGTTTTATTCTCTATTTTATTGTGCAGACAATGCATTTTTAGGAAATCTGGAACCGGCGAGGACCTGTGCCGTTATGGCTTTGGTGCGAAAAATATGTCGAAAGCCAGATCGGCTTGCCGGTGGAGCATATCCAACCCGTTCTGAACGGTGGCACCCTGCAGGGCCGCCTCGCGCAAGAAGCGTGTGGCGGAAGGGTTGTATATCAAATCATAGCACAGATGCTTGGCAGTCAGGACCTCGGGGTGCTGCCACGGTGTATCACCCACATCCGGGTACATGCCCACAGGCGTGGCATTGACTATCAGCAGCGCCTGCCTGGCGGCCCGCCAGGCGTCGGCATAGCCCATCCTCCCCTGCCCTTCCGGCGAACGGCTGACAAAACGGTATGCGACACCGCACCGACGCAGAGCCCACGCCACGGCCTTGGCGGCGCCACCGGTGCCCAGTATCAAGGCCTCGCGGTGCCATTGTTGCAGGAGTGGCAGCAGGGAGTCACGGAATGCCGGTGCGTCTGTGTTGTAGCCCACCAGGCAAAGAGAGGCATCGGCAGCACGGTGTACCTTGACGACATTGACAGCGCCGATCTCGCGTGCCACGGGGTCCATGTCGTCGAGCTGAGGCACGATTGCTTCTTTGTAGGGAATCGTGACATTGAACCCGTCGAGGGGATACCGCTTCAGAAAATCACGTATCGTACCGATGTTTTCCGTCTCGTACAAGTCATAATGACAGTCCTGAAGACCCAATGCGCGGAACTTCTCTTCAAAGTAAACCTTTGAATACGAATGGGCGAGACGACGTCCTATCAATCCGAAATGAGGCATAAGGGATAACCGTATTTTAGGGAGTGGCAGATGGGAAAATCAAGACTTGTCGAGGTTGAAGGCACGGCGCACGAAGCGCTGCAGCGCCTCGGGGATAGGCTGTATGCCGTTCAGGTGAATCATTTTAAGGGCAGCGAAGGGGTCCAGCATCGCCTCTATTTCGGCCTTTAACGACGCACTCTTTATATCGTAATAGTCGCAGATGAACACGTCCCAGATGTGCCGCAACGTTGCAATGTCGAGGTGATACAGATTGCGCATCAGCTCCTCGTCCTCGTCGACGCTAATCATGCGGAACATGCCCAGGTCAAACATCGCGTTGCCCCAACGGAAATCGCCCAGGTCAATCCAGAAATCCTCTTGGATGCCCAACGGGGATTCTTGTCCGTCGACGGCGGTGGTGATGACGTTGCCTATGTGCATGTCGCCATGCAGGCAGGAGCACTCGTCGGGCACATGACGCACAAAGTCGCACACGCGTTTGCGATCCTGGTCGTTGAAGAACGGATAGCGCGCTATCTCGGCAAGGGCATGTTCTTTCTCCGATTCGAACAGCGTTGTGTCGCAACGCGTTGCGTGCAGCTGACGGCACAGACGCGCAAAACGGTGGGCCACCTCGTCGACCTTTTCGGGATGCATACTAACGAGTCGGGCAAACGACATTTTGGGTTTGATGCGGTCAAATTCCGCCCCATAGCGACGGCCATCGGTCACGAAGCGGCCCGGCAAGGGACAGGGGATGTGCATCTTATAGACGTTATGGGCATTGCGGATCTCTTCCAGAGCCACGTTCTTGCCGACCGTTTCGTTGTAGAGTTTTATCATGGTGACGCCGTCGCGATGGTTGTAGCTCGTCGCGTAAAAGCCGGCGCCGCTCTCCTCATAGTCGTCCATGTTGACAAGGTGCGGAGTGGAGCAGTCGAAGCTGCCGAAAGTCTGATCCAGCAGCGTGATGAACTCCTGGTAGGCAAAGGTGCCGGCCAGTTCCATCAGCGCCTCCGCCAATCCGCGGTAATACCACTCGATGTCCTCTTTTCCGCCAGGGGCATGAAAACGCCTCCACAGATTGTTGCCCACACGACGGTAGTCGGATGCTATAGCCCTCATATTGGACAACTTGTCGCCCATAGCGACGATTTTGCTGTCACGGTCAGCCGTTCTGATTTGGTCTATCTGCACCTGCTTTTTGGTCCTCCAGGGAAGCCCCTTCTCGCGTGGTCCCGTTTCGTGGAGCACCAAGTCTGTGACGCGGTCGCCGAAAAGCTTGCGCAACTCGTCGGCAGTCACTTCGGTGTCTTCAACAACGTCGTGCAGCACGGCAGCTGCCAGTATCTCCTGGTCGTTGGTGATGGTAGCGGCGATAGCGGCAGCCTCCATAGGATGAATGATATAGGGAAACCCTTTGCCTCTGCGCTCAGTGCCGCCATGGGCTTTGATGGCGAATTCCGCGGCGCGGTCAAAAATACGGGTGTCGAGTGGTTGGTTCATGATATCGATATTGTTTTGGGCGGTGATAGTGGGAGCGACAGCCTAAAAGTCCGGTTCTCGCACAGGGTCAATCATATGCTCTCATTATTGTGGGGAAGTTCCCTCGGCACAATGCATACTGATTATTAACGTTTCACAACCGTTGTTCTCCATTCCATCACCTTCGTTGGACGCTGCAAAATTACGCAATTCATTCGAAACAGCCCAAAAATATTTTGTTCTCTACAATATTTACCTTGTCAGTTTGAAAAAAGGTTGTAATTTTGCAATTCAAAATAGGCGTGTGCCGCAAGGTTCATGCCACAAGTCAAGCCTGGAGAAATCCAGGCTTCCCCATTTTATATGCGATAGATTTTGTTTGGTTTGGAATCAAAGTAGTAGATTATTTCTTTACCTTCTGTCCACGAAACAGTAGAGACTCTGCTTGACAAGACACAATCCATTGTCGAAAACCAAAAGCATCAAGTATATAGCGTATAGATTCCATAAAATCAATCATTCAACATCCGTCGCACATCACAATGCTACCAAAGGTGATTTTGAATTGTCGCCGCTGCCCAAATTCATACAGAAAAGAAAGCAAAAAATTGAAAACCAAAAACAAACAACCCAATGTACACTTCTGTAAATTAACCTACACCTGAATTTCTACAAATGTACACTTTCATAAACGTTTTTACATAAAAATTACAGTATTGTCCACTTCAAAAAATTATTAACCATTAAAATTTTTTTTGTGTCCACTTTTTCAATCCGGTACAAATCCGGTACACGTTGTCTATGTTTTAGAAAGATTTTACTTTAATATGCCTATGTTTTAAAAATGTTTTTACAAAAAGATGCATATGATTTAGAAAGATTTTTGTATAAAAATGCCTATGTTTTAGAAAATAGTTGTAAATTTGCAGCTATAATCAATGGCCATAAATATGTACAAGAGACTTTTAATTAATCAGTTGCAATCCTGGAAGAAAAAAAACGCACACAAGCCGTTGGTAATTCGTGGAGCAAGGCAGGTAGGCAAAAGCACATTGGTGCGCGAGTTTGGCAAGGAATTCGACATCTTCATCGAGGTCAATTTAGAGCTCTCCGACGATGCGAATGTGTTCCGCCGCACGGATGACGTGGAAGAAATATGGCGCTACCTGTGCTTGAAGAATCACGTCGTATCCAACCCCGAGCACTCGATGCTTCTCTTCATCGACGAAATACAGGAGGAGCCTCGTGCGGTGGGCTTGTTGAGGTATTTCTACGAGAAGATGCCCTGGCTCTATGTAATTACGGCCGGCAGCCGACTGCAAAGTCTTCTCAAAGAGCGGGTCTCTTTCCCGGTGTCGCGCGTGGAATACCTAAATCTGCGCCCTTTCTCATTTGTAGAATACCTCGCCGCATTGGAAGGCGACTCTTGGGCAGATGCCGTGAACAACCTACAGGTGACATCTTTGATGCACAACGAGATGATGAAACATTTCAACAGCTATGCCCTCATTGGCGGTATGCCCGAGGCTGTCGCCACGTATGCCGACCGACTCGACATAGAAAGCATTTCTCCAATCTTCAACTCGTTGATAAAGGGATACAACGAGGATGTGGAGCGATATGCGAAGAACGAGGAGCAAGTGCGAATCATACGGCATATACTTGATACTGCGTGGCTCTCCGCCGGGGAGACTATCTCTTTTGCCGGATTCGGTGGAAGTAGCTATACCAGCACACAGATACACGATGCTATGGATTGCCTTCAGCGGGCTTATATTCTCTCCCTCGACTATCCCGTGACCTCGACTGCCGTACCGGCGCTACCAGCCTTGCGGCGCTCCCCGAAACTCATAACCGTCGACTTGGGCATCACCAATTTCGTTGCAGGGGTGCAGATAGAGTACTTTCAGAACAAGGACCTGCTTGACACGTGGCGTGGTCGTGCAGCAGAACAGGTGGTGGCACAGGAACTGCGGGTACTGCTCGACAGTCATTTCCGCGAGAACCAATATTTTTGGGCAAGGGACAAAAAGGGGACGACCGCCGAAATTGACTATGTATGGCAGCAGGCCACCAGCCTTGTCCCCATTGAGGTCAAAGCTGGAACAAACTCCCATCTGCGTTCTTTGCACAGTTTTGTAAATCTGTCAGATACTCGTGTTACTGCCGTCAGAATATGGAGCGGAGAGTTCGGTGTTCAGGATTTGGCGACACCGGCTCCCAACAACAAACCCTATCGTTTGATAAACGTCCCATTCTATTATGTCGGCCAATTAGACAAAATTTTAAAAGAGAATATGCTTTAGTGATAGAGCACTGTGGCTGAAACATTTTAGAGATGCCCTAAAACACATTCGGGGTGTGCCGAAGGCACACCCCGTTTTCACTCCCTTTTTCGAAAAGATGACCAAAAGATAGCCAAGGGGAATGAATCAAACATTATCCTCATTTGACATAATAGCCACCGGTTTTCCTTGAGCCCCTATACTCAATCAATCCATCTTCTGTAAGAACATCAATATGTCTGTCTATCGTAGGAAGGCTCTTTCCTGAAATATTAGAAATGTCTTTACGTTTGATACCAGGATTAGAACGAACAATAGTAAGCGTGACCATCATACTAGAATTTATCCTATCATTTCGACTATCATTTACCCTATCATTACCCCCCTCACAGGTATAGGAAGCACCAATTCGACCTCATCAATCTCAAATTTGTTTTTCAATTCAGGTTCTCCCCAGTGGGCATCTTTCCAAATGTATTCTGAAAAAAGTTTGAGTACAGAACCCTAGATCACTATTATGTAGAATTCTTTTCATTAGTTGACTCCTTCATTAGTCAAATCTACATCATCATTATTATTCGTCAAACTACGGTTGCGACATATTCCTTTTTCGCATTGATACACAGACAATTACTCAATCTCCAAACTCTTTTCTTCCAACAAAAATTCATATATATTCATATATATCACTCCATTTTCATCGCGGTAACGCCTAACTGGGTCGTCGGTAATGACAAACTTTTTAAAGTTATCTTTGATTTGTCTAAGTGATCTTGTCTCTTGCTCTCTTTTCTCCTCGTTAGAAAGACGCCATGCTGACTGGATGTAATACCTTTGGCTGCCACGGTTGCATACAAAATCAACTTCCAACTGACTTCGGACGCTTTTTCCTTGAGCGTCTTTGCTGTTATAATTTATCATCCCCACG
>Ga0247608_10000793_pt1 | contig 48283 bp, 40 predicted proteins | sample 176DNAGHGlowgp2_FD_193490 | JGI IMG/M metagenome (GOLD analysis project Ga0247608, IMG submission 193490) | Sheep rumen microbial communities from Palmerston North, Manawatu-Wanganui, New Zealand - 1766 DNA GHGlow gp2 | ecosystem: Host-associated > Mammals > Digestive system > Stomach > Rumen ...
TTCTCGTTCAACTACCATTATCGGTTGACCAAATGGTTTTGGGTCGGCGCCATGGTGAACTACGCCTACTACAAAGACCACACGGACTATCCGTTTCACACAGATGCCGTTTACACTCAACGGAGGACGAATTGCCTCACCTTGATGCCTGAACTGCGGTTTTCCTACTTTAACCGTCCGCACGTGACCCTTTATTCGGCCGTTGCTGCCGGCACGACCCTGTTTTTGGGGAAGGAATTGTATATGGGGAATTTTGGGGATTACCGTTGGGAAAAAAGCAGCAAGGTAACCCCTTCCTTCCAACTCACGGCTTTCGGCGTTCGAGCCGGCGGGGAGCATCTCTTTGGTTCCTTCGAGCTTGGCGTCGGCATCAAGGGATTTGCCTCGGCGGGAATAGGATACGCTTTTTAAATTAAGATGATGAATTAAGAATTAAGAATGATGAAGAATGTAACAATTTGCATATTATTGGTCATTACAGCGATAATAGCGGCAGGATGCGGAAAAATCAGAACATGCTACTGTATGGATAATAGTTATTTTGACATTATCGACACGGCATTGCATGACAGTGTTCCTTACCCTATCTATGATAATTCTGTTCTTTACGAAAGGGAATCCGCCATGGACTGTTCCTATTGGAGTTCACGAGATACCGTTGGGCAATATTTACCGGAATATGGCATTCAGATGTATATTTCTTTCGAGTGCCACGAAAAGTGAGATACCGTTGTAGAGACGTGCCATGGCGCGTCTCTACGGCCTATAGCTAACTGCTAATAGCCAATAGCCGTTTTTTTTGTACTTTTGCCTTTCTTAAAAACACCAAAGGCAATGACGAAAAAAATCCTCCTGATAGATGCTATGGGCTTGATTTTCAGAGCGTACTACGCGATGATCAAGAGTCCGCGATTCACCACCAAGGGGCTGAACACCTCCGCGATGCTCGGCTTCACCAACTCGCTGTACGAGGTGCTCAAGAACGAGAAACCCACCCACGTGGCGGTGGCCTTCGACACCGGCGCGCCCACCTTCCGGCACGTCGAGTACGAACACTACAAGGAGAATCGCGAGACCACACCCGACGACATCGTAACATCCATCCCTTACATCAAACGCATCCTCGACGCTTTCCAGATCACAATGGTCGGCATCGATGGCTACGAGGCGGACGATCTGGTCGGTTCGTTGGCCAAACATGCTGAAATAGAGGGTTTTGAGGTACTGATGCTCACCTCCGACAAGGACTACGGGCAGCTCGTCTCCGACCATATCCGCATGTACAAGCCCGGCAAATTCGGGCAACCGGCGGAAATCCTCGGTGTGGCGGAGATCTGCGAAAAGTACAAGATCGAACGGCCTGAGCAGCTGATCGATATGCTCGGTCTCTGGGGCGATGCCTCCGACAACATCCCTGGCGTGCCGGGCATCGGACAGGTGCGCGCCCAGAAACTGCTCGCCAACTACGGCAGCATTGAGGAGATGTACGCCCGCAACTTCGACAAGGACAACGAGAAGACCCGCACCCTCATGAACCAGTACAAGGAGCAGGCATTCCTCTCCAAAGAACTGGCTACCATCATGATAGATATCCCGATGGAGTACAACTTCGACCAGATGGCCTACAACGGTCCCGACCCGCAAAAGCTCAAAGCCATCTTCGATGAACTGGAGTTCAAGGCCCTTACCAAACGCATTTTCACCGACCTCTCGCTGCAGATGCCGCAACCCCAAGCCGCCCCCGACCTCTTCTCCCCCATCGAAGAAGCAGAGCCACAAACCTCAATGGAGACCGAAACTCCTAAGACAGTCTTCGAGCTTCCACAAACTGTTGAGGTACAATCCATTAAAGATATTTCCGCAGAAAAGAATGACACTGTCTTCTTTACATGGATATTTCAACAAGAACGCATTGCGGGTTTTGCCTTCGCCACGGACGAGACGAAAACTTACTATCACTGGGTAGAGAGTGAACATCGTCACTATCAAGAGTTTATAAAGCTGATCTTCGGGGAACCACGCACCGTGGTCATGCACGACTGCAAAAACACCTACAAATACCTCCGGTCGTTCCGCGTGGAGCCGAAATGCACCTTCTGGGACGTGCAAATCGCCCACTACCTACTGCAACCCGAGCGCAAACACCAACTCAACGACCTCGCCCTCAGCTATTTCGACTGCGAGTTGGCGGAGACTGGAAAATCGTCTCCCGCACCCGAGAACGAACAGATTCTGTTACTGCAAAAGCTCTATCCTTTGTTGGATAAGGAACTGAAAGAGAACAAATTGTCGGATTTGTTCACGCAGATGGAAATGCCCCTCGTGCCGGTTCTCGCCGACATGGAATACACTGGCGTGAAAGTCGATGTGGACACCTTGCAGCAGAACTCCGAAACGATGAACGCCGAAATTGCCGCCACCGAGCAGCAGATTTACGACTACGCTGGCGAAACCTTCAACATCGGGTCGCCCAAGCAGTTAGGGGAGATTCTCTTCGAGAAGATGAACCTCGTGAAGAACGCCCGGCTCACCAAGAGCAAGCAGTACCAGACCGGCGAGGAGGTGCTCAAGAAGATGGCCTACAAGCATCCGATCGTGCCGCTGATTTTAGAGTGGCGCAAGCTGTCGAAGCTGAAATCCACCTACATCGATGCGCTGCCACAGCTCATCAACCCGAAGACGGGGCGCATCCATTCCACGTTCACCCAGACGATTACGGCCACGGGTCGGCTCAGCTCCCTCAACCCGAACCTGCAGAACATCCCCGTGCGCACCGAACGCGGCCGCGACATCCGCAAGGCGTTCGTGCCCTCAGACGGCAACGTGCTACTCGCCGCCGACTACTCCCAGATCGAGCTCCGCATTGTCGCACACGTATGCCAGGACGAGCGCATGATCGAGACGTTCCGCAACAACGAAGACATCCACGCGACGATGGCCGCCCACATCTACGGCGTTGACAAAGAGGAGGTTACCGCCGATATGCGTCGCGCTGCCAAGACCGTCAACTTCGGGATTCTGTACGGCATCTCCGCCTTCGGTCTCGCCGACCGTCTGCAGATCCCGCAAGCCGAGGCCAAGCAGCTCATCACCGACTATTTCCGCAGTTTCCCGAAAATCTCGGATTATCTGAACGATACGTTGGAATTTGCACGCGAACACGAATATGTGGAAACGCTCATGGGTCGCCGCCGCAACATCCGCGACATCAACGCGAAGAACGGCGTTTTGCGGGCCGCCGCCGAGCGCAACGCCATCAACGCGCCCATCCAAGGTACCGCCGCCGACCTCATCAAAATCGCCATGGTGCGCATCCACCAAGCTATGAACGAGCGGAATATGCGCAGCAAGATGATCCTGCAAGTCCACGACGAGCTCATCTTCGACACCTGTCCCGACGAGTTGGAAGCCCTCTCAACCCTCGTGCGCGAGCACATGTCGGGCGCCATGCAGCTGTCGGTGCCGTTGGACGTGAACATCAATAGCGGCAGCAACTGGCTGGAGGCGCACTGATTTCTATGTATCAGCATTTTCTTATTGTATCGAAGGATAACAAACGATGGATAATGGCCTGAAAATAAAGAATGCCCTGAACCTTCTTTGGCTCATTGTTTTGGTGCTCTTTACACCCACCATCGGGATGCTGCTCAACTACGATGTCTTCAAGTTCAGGAGCATGTTTTTGCTGCTGATTTGGATGGTGGTGCTGCTGATTCCATACGTCCTTACGCAAAAAAAATGGCTGTACATCACTGCCGCGAGTCTGCTGTTCGCGGACGGATTCGTCAACCTTTTCCACTGGATCGTGCTCAAATGCCCGTTGAATGCCTCTTCCATCTTTGTCTTTCTGAACACCAACTTCAACGAAGCGTCGGAATTCATGGCCATCAAAATGACGCCTTTGTTATTGCTGTTTATCCCTTATATCGCGTTGTTTATCATCGTGTTAAAGCGTATTCCGCAACTCTCGTTCCGGTCGAAAGGCGAAATTATCGTGTGGTCGGCGTTGTGGTTGTTTGTGGCCATTTATTTCGCTGACAATATCATCCACAAACGTTTTCTCCGAAGCGCAGTACCTGACGTGGAATGTGCTGTGATCTCGTTCATTAAGGAATCGGAGGAGTACAACAAATTGGAGAGTCGAGAACTTTTCCAACTTGATGCTGAACTCGCAACCGATGATCCCACACTCATCGTAATCGTCGTTGGCGAGTCGTGTAATCGCAACCACATGTCCCTGTACGGATATGGACGCGAAACCACGCCCCGTCTGAAGGCAAGACAGGACATCCTGGTGTTCGACAATGTGGTGAGCGCCAATTCCAACACCTTGTATTCTGTGATGAACTTCCTGACAGAGAACAACATGGAGCATCATCGTCCGCTTGACAGCTGCATCCATATTTTCGATGTGTTGCATTCAACTCCGTACCGGTCGTACTGGATTTCGAATCAGGCGCCTATCGGACTTTGGGAGAACGGCGTGACCAACTTGGTGCAGAATGCGGACGTGAAAACCTTCGTCAATGTCACCTCCAGTTCATCGATGGAAAGCACCCAGACGGCAGCTTACGACCAGCAGCTTTTCGCCCCGCTTCAAACCGCCATTTCCGATACAGCAAAGCACAAGGTTGTTTTCCTTCATCTTTTAGGTTGCCACACTCAATACAACAAACGGTATCCCAACGACTTCGCTCTTTTCGAGGACAAAGGCGACAAACGCACCCGAAACATTAACACCTACGATAATGCGGTATATTACAACGATTTCATTGTCGATAGTGTTTTCTCTATGTTGAAGGCCTACAGTCTGTTACATCCGGAGGTGCGTGTTTCGGCCCTCTACTTCTCCGACCACGGCGAGAATGTTTACGACGAAGGCGACTATTGCGGTCACAACTACTCGGATAAAATTCCCAACGCCAATGTTGAGATTCCGTTTATTCTGTGGCTGTCACCCTCGCAAAAGGAACACCTTGATGCACATAATTACCCTGTGGCGAGCCGGTTGCATACGCCCTACATGATTGACGACCTTTTTCACACGATCATAGACCTCAGCGACATCAGCACCCCTTGTTTCGACAAAACCAGAAGTTTCCTCAACCCGGATTTCGACTCAACCCGTCCACGCATCCTTGAAGACGGAAATGAGTATAGTCCAGTTGAAACAAACTGATTATAAGGCGTTTAAGTCTCCTCCTTGGACTGTCTTTTTCAAGAACTTTCTTACGTGAAAAAAAAAATGTATCTTTGCAAGTTTTAATTTTGGATAAGAATGTTTACTGGAATTATAGAGAAAACAGGGAAAATCGTTAAGATTGAACAAGATAGAACCAATTTCGACTTCACGTTGGAAGTGGACTTCGCGGACGAGTTGAATATTGACCAAAGTATGGCGCACGACGGCTGCTGTCTCACCATCGTGAAACTGGACAAGGAAAAGAAACAGTATGTGGTCACGGCTATGGAAGAGACGATGCTGAAGACCAATCTCGGCACATGGAAAGTGGGCGACGAGGTCAACCTTGAGCGCAGTATGCGCATGGACGGCCGCTTCGACGGTCACATCGTGCAAGGTCACGTTGACCAGACAGCTGTCTGCGAGAAAGTGGTGGATGAAAACGGCAGCTGGCGTTTCTATTTCACCTACGATCCCGAGAAGAACAACTTCACTGTTCCCAAAGGTTCCATCTCCGTCAACGGTGTCAGCTTGACGGTGGTGGATTCCGAAAAAGGTCACTTCTCCGTGGCCATCATTCCTTACACCTACAAAGTCACCAACTTCCACAACCTGAAACCCGGCTCCGTGGTCAACATCGAGTTCGATGTCTTCGGCAAGTATGTGCAACATCTCCTGGATGAATATTTTGCGAACAAAACAAAATAAAAAAACTGTTTCCACGTTAATCACGTTTCACTATAAAGAACAAATCGTTGAAGAAGAAAACAAAAATATTCACCAAAGTTAGTATCAGTCTGCTGATCATAGCAGTACTGACGGGATGTTCTACCTCCAAAAATACCCTTCCGAACCGTGTGTTTCATAATGTGACATGCAAATACAATGTCTATTGGAACGGCAACCAGGCGATGAAGGAAGCGGAAAAGGCTTACGCCAAACTCTCCAAGGACAATTACACTGCCACGTTGCCGATTTACAACTATCCCGACAAATCCGAGCTCGGACCTTGCCTGTCCCATTTGGACCGCACCATCGAGAAATCCTCGAAGGCCATCCACAAACATTCAATGCTGATAAAGGGCAAGGAATACGTCAAAACCATTGACGATGCCTATTTCCTGATGGCCAAATCCTATTTCTACAAGCAGGATTACGTGCAAGCACAGCGCGTGCTGAACTATATCGCACACACTTACCCGAAGTCCAATATCCGCAACGAAGCCGAAGTGCTGCTTGCCCGCGCCCAAATACGCCAAGGATATTATTCCAGTGCCGATGAACTGCTGGAAACCATCCGCTACATGAACGAAAACAAGAACAAGAAGAAATTTGCCGTGCTCTTCAACGCTGCCAAAGCCGAATACCATCTCACCGCCCCCGACGGAGATGTGCAGGAAGCCATCGACTATATCGGCAATGCCCTGGACAACAAACCGAAAAAAGAATTCCGCACTCGTTTGCAGCTCATTCTCGGCGAGCTTTACGAAAACCTCGGACAACAGGCGGAGGCCCAAAAAAACTTCAAAGCTGTCATCAAGAAATCCGACAATTATGAGATGACATTCTGCGCCCAGATGCACCTTGCCGCCAACTACGATGGCTCCGAATCCAACCGCAACGCCATCACCAAACAACTCAACAAGATGCTGGATGACAAGAAGAACGAAAACTACCGTGACCAGATCTATTACGCCCTCTCTGAAATCGCCCGCATCGATGAAGACCAGGATCTTCGCATAGACTATCTGGCAAAATCCGTGGCTGCCTCCACGGAGAACAACTACCAAAAAACGTTCTCCTCCATCGCGTTGGCCGACCTCTACTTTGAGCAGAACGACTATCGCGAAGCCCAGCACTACTATGACACCGCCATGATGTCCATCCCGAAAAACTACCCGAACTACGAGCAAATCCAGAAAAAAACCAACGTGTTAAAAGACTTGGTCGACAAACTTGATGAAATAGACCTGCAAGACAGCTTGTTGCGCATCGCAAACCTGCCGGAAGCCCAACGGAATGCCTGGGTAAGAAAAATGATTGCCGACTACACCGAAGCGGAACGGAAAGCAGCCGCGGAAGAGGCCGAACGCATGCTGGCCATGCAAAACGCAGCCTCCTACACGAACATCAACAACAACATGAACAGCTCCAACGGCAAATGGTACTTCTACAACCAGTCACTGGTGACCGCCGGCCAACAGGATTTCTACCGCCGGTTCGGCAACCGAAAACTGGAAGACAACTGGTTCATCAGCAACAAGACACAGATTTCATTCGATGACATGGCCTTGATGAACGACCCTTCTTTGGCCAAAGACACCGTAGAATACGATGAGGACGGCAACCCGATTGCCACCCGCGAAACCGACCCCACGAAAGAAGCTTACTACCTGCAAGACCTTCCGTTGACCCCTGGCGCCAAAGACACTGCCAACGCTATAATAGCCAAAGACTTATATGAGACTGGATTCATGTACCAAGACCTGTTGAATGACACCAAACGGGCCTGCGCCTCTTTCGAATCCCTGCTCCAGCGCTACCCGAAAAGCGAATATGCACTGCCCGCCATCTTTATGCTCTATACCCTTTACCATAATACCGGCGATCCCCAAGCGGAATCCTTTAAGAACATCTTGCTGACTCAATATCCGGAAACCGACTACGCCAAACTGATTCAAGATCCAGATTACTATAACAAGCTGGCAGCCAAAGAGAAAGTGTTGGAAACCCAATACGCGCAAACATACGAGGATTTCCAGAACAAACGATGGAGCACAGTGGTGGCTTCCGCCGACGAAGCTATCCCGAATTGCACGGATGTCACGCTAAAATCCCAATACGCATACCTGCGCGCCGTGGCCGCCGGACAAGTCTATAACCAAGACACCCTTATTGTCGGACTGACCAAAATCGTGACCAACTACGGAAAACAACCTGTGGCAGACCTCGCCCGCTTCTACCTGTCCAACTTCACGCCTGAACAGATTCAGAAAAGCCTTGGCGTTGAGAAATTGGAAAATAAAGAGGAAATCCTGCAGGATGTCATCCCAACCCCGAAAAAAGAAAGTGTTTTCGAATTCAACGCCAATGACCAGCACTACGTGGTATTGCTGGTGAAAACGGCGGAAATGCCCCTTCAAACCGCCAAACAGGAACTTTCCGTCTTCAACAACTCGTACTTTAGTCTGAAAAAACTGACGGTAAGCAGTTTTCTGATTGACAACAAACGGCAAATGATCACCGTCTCCAAATTCGACAACAAAGACGATGCCATGGATTATTACCACATTCTGATGAAGAACGAGGCGTTTGAAGCGGAAATTGAAAGCGGCATCATCGAAGTGTATGCCATGAGTGCCAACAATTACACCTCTTTTTATAACAAACGGGAGAGTCGGAAAGATTACCCCGAGTTTTTCAAAGACAATTACTTAAACAAACAATAGCAATCAAAAACAGAAACGTATGAAAGAAACTGATACTCGAGAATACGGCGGTTCTGCCGTGAACGTCATCGCTCAAGGAACCCAGCTGCAGGGCAATATGATCACCGCATCCGATTGTCGGATCGACGGCGCCCTCCGCGGCAACATCGAATCGAAAGCTAAAATCATCATCGGACGCAGCGGCGTGGTGGAAGGCAATATCAAATGCGCAAACATTGAAATAGAAGGGAATGTGAAAGCAGAATCCTTGATTGTTTCGGAACTGCTCTCCTTGAAAGCCACCGCCAACTTGATTGGCAATATCGAAACCGGCAAGATTGCCATCGAACCCGGTGCGGAGTTCTCCGGAAACTGCAAAATGCGCAACAATCGCGTTACCCCGCAACCGAATACGCCGCAACCTGAACGCAAGTAATTCATGCCCGACCCAAAAACCAACCCGAAAAGCTCTCCCATACATCAATACGCCGTTTATTCCAACTTGGCTTTTGAAATGGGAGCCGTTATTGCATTGGGTGTTTTTGGAGGTATTAAATTAGACAACGTGCTGAACATCAGCCCGCTGTTTACCATCTTGTGTTCACTGGCAAGCATCGCTATCGCCATGTTTCTTGTCATTCGTTCGCTGACAAAAACGCAAAACAAAGCTAAACATGAGTCAAAAGATACCCATTAGGAAGTTCTCGTTCCGCATAATCGTCTTTTCTGTCATTATTGCAGGGCTTTCCTTGCTTTTCCAATGGCTGTTCCCCCAATATGCCACTCCCGCGCTGCCCTTCATTGTCCTTTTTTTCTTTGTCATCACACTGCTCACCCTCTACATCGTGTTGCGCAACAACGACGGACAAAACGGCAAACGCTTCGTATCCGCTTATATGCTTTCCCGCACCATCAAAATTCTCTCCTGTCTGCTCTTCCTCTTTTTGTATATGTTTCTTAATCATGAAGATGCAGTGAAATTTGCCATAGCATTTCTGGTAATCTATTTCTTGTTTGCTATTTTTGAAGTGTTTGTGTTAAAAAAGGAAAATGAATAGGAAATCGCTTCTTTACAACGGCAAATCCAAACAGATTTTTGCGACGGAAAGCCCGGAGTACGTCATCATGTGCTTTAAAGATGACGAAACGGCCTATTATGGCGTGAAGAAGTCCACCATCCCCAACAAAGGAGCCCTGAACAACATGATTTCCTCGTTGATTTTCCAATATCTGGAGAAAAACGGCATCCATACCCACTATGTGGAACAATTGAGCGAAACAGAACAACTCTGCCGACGCGCCACCGCCCTACCGCTGGAGTTCATCGTGCGAAACGTGATTGCAGGAACGCTGGCCCGCCGTCTCGACATAGAGGAGGGTACCGTCCCCAAACAGACCATCTACGAAATCTGCCTCAAAAGCGATATCCTGCGAGACCCGCTGATCAACCATTACCACGTGGAAGCACTTGGATTGGCAAGCAAGGAAAATCTATCAGACATCCAGAATATACTGCAGACAATCAACGAATTGCTAGTCCCTGCGTTTAAAAAAATCCAAATCGACTTGATTGACTTCAAAGTGGAATTCGGTATTGACACATCTGGTCGCGTGATGCTGATAGACGAGATTTCTCCCGACACCGCCCGCTTCTGGGATTCCAACAGCCACGAAAGACTGGACTGCGACCTGTTCAGACGGGACCTCGGGGATATAGAAGTGGCTTACAAAGAAGTGCTTACCCGTTTGGAAAACATCATGTAAAATGGACAAGAAAACACTCCGTCAACAAATTCGGACCCTTAAAAAGCAGCATTCGCAGGAAGAACTTCAAACCCAATCTGAGAAAATCCTGCAACATTTGGCCACACACCCACACTTCCTTCAGGCGGAAAAAATCATGCTTTACGCCTCACTCCCCGATGAAGTGCAAACTCTCGACTTTATAGAGACCTGGCGACATCGGAAAACCATTATCCTGCCAACTGTGGTCGGAGATGATATCATTCCTGTAGAACTAGCTGAAAATGTGACATTTGCGGAAGGGGATTTCCATATTCCCGAACCACAAAACCATCCTTACACCGGCGACTTCGACCTGATTGTAGTTCCAGGAATGGCTTTCGATGCAGACGGCCACCGGCTGGGGCGCGGAAAGGGCTATTATGACCGTTTTCTGAGCCAGCATCCACAAACCCACACAATCGGTCTGTGTTTCGACTTCCAATTGCTGCCCAACGTGCCTTGCGAACCTCATGACCGCATTATAGACGAAATCATCACACTTTAGACCTCCATTCAAGAACCCCGTTGCCCCGCCTGCCAACGGCATACTTTTTCTTCCTTCTTCCCAATTTCGTGTCCGAGGAAATGTTATCTTTGCACGTTTTTTTTAAGTCACAAAAGTGAACACTTTCGAAGAACATTTTGAGAATATTTTTTCAGGTCAAGAACCTAAAACATTATATGATCCAATCGTTTATACTTTGGCTCTCCCTGGTAAACGATTGCGTCCGCGACTAGTGCATCTTGCCGCCGAAATGTTTGACGGAGACAACGAAGAAGCCAACAAGGTGGCATCCGCGTACGAGATGCTGCACAACTTCACGCTGATACATGACGATATCATGGACAAAGCGGAAATACGTCGCGGCCGCCCCACCGTCCATAAGAAATGGAACACCAATACCGCCATACTTTCCGGTGACGCTCTGGTCGTCACTGCCCTGCTTCAACTTTACCAGCTGACTTGCCGTCCGGAAATTGTGCTCTCCGTAGCCAAATTGTTCGCCCAAGTCAGTATGGAAACCTGCAAAGGCCAGCAATACGACCTTGATTTCGAAACCGCGGAATCCGTCACCATCGACCAATATTTGATGATGAGCCAGATGAAAACCGCCGCCATGTTCGCTGGCTGCCTGAAATCAGGCGGTCTGATTGCCAATGCCGACGAAGAAAGTCTGCAAGCCCTTTATGACCTCGGTATCCACCTCGGCATCGCTTTCCAACTGGCTGATGACCTCCTGGATGTCTATGCCGATTCTGAAGTGTTTGGAAAAACCATTGGCAGTGACATCAAGGACAATAAGAAGACGTTTCTCTATCTGAAAGCCTGCGAGTTGGCCTCAGAAAAACAAGCACAGCAACTTCACACCCTGTTCTCCATACCCACCGAAGATGAAGTGACAAAATTCCAGACGGTGAAAGCCATCTTCGACACTTTGAAGGTAAAACAGGTTACGGAGGAAATTATTTCCCTTTACATCAACAAGTGCCTCGATGACATCGAGCGCATCCATATTGATGAAAACAAGAAATTTCCGGCAAAAACACTCATTCTTAACCTTAAAAATCGCTCAAAATAGATGGTGCAGGATAGAAACAACCGATACTATATCATATTGGTCGCGTTGGGTATACTGCTGGCCCTCTATACGATCGACTTGTTCTCCATACAAGTGTTGAACAAGTCCTACAAGCGGAAAGCCAATGAAAACGCCATTCGCGAAATCACCATACATCCGGCACGCGGTTTCATCTATGACAGGAACGACTCACTGTTGGTTTATAACGACGCGGCTTACGATCTGATGGTGGTCCCCAAGGAGTTGCGTGAATTCGACACCTTGGAATTGTGCCGGGTGTTAGGATTGGAAATTGAAGATGTACGGAAGAAAATCGAGAAAGCCGCCAAATATTCCGGCAGTGTGCCCTCACTCTTCAAACAGCAGATTTCCAAGGAAGACTACGGTTATCTGCAGGAAAAAATGTCGGAATTTCCTGGCTTTTTTGTGCAAAACCGTACTTTGCGATCTTACCCGCAGCCTATTGCAGCCCATATTTTAGGATACGTCAGCGAAGTTGACGAACAAGACGTGGAAAACGACAACTATTACAAAATGGGCGACTACATTGGAAAAAGCGGCATTGAGAAAGCCTACGAATCTGTATTGCGCGGGGTGAAAGGCAAACGCAAGGTGCTGGTGGATGTACACAACCGCGAGATGGGTTCCTACGACAATGGGGCTGAAGACATCGTGGCCATCCCGGGAACATCCATCTGGAGCACTTTGGACATGCAGCTGCAACGCTATGGCGAGGAGCTGATGTCCGGCAAAAGGGGCGCCATCGTGGCTATTGAACCCAAAACCGGCGAGATCCTGTGCCTGATTTCCAGCCCCAACTATGACCCGAACCTGTTGGTGGGTACCGCCCGCCCGAAAAACTATGGCAAATTGGTGATGGATCCGGAAAAACCGCTCTTCAACAGAGCTTTGCAAGCCGCCTACCCCCCCGGTTCCACTTTCAAATTGGCCAACGGATTGATTGCCCTCCAAGACCACATCATCACGCCCTCTTCTGTCTATACCTGCTCTGGAGGAGGCTATCATATCGGCAGCCACGTAGTTCACTGCCACAACTGCGGCGGACTGAACATCTACACCGCCATCCAACGCTCCTGCAACACCTTCTTCTGCCGCGCCTACTACAATATCCTCTCCAACCGTGTGAAATACAAAAACATAGACGAGGCCTATACCGCTTGGCTGGACTATATGAGCTCCATGGGTTTCTTGCAAGTGTTCGACACCGATCTGCCCTATGAACTGAAAGGGCGTATTCCGACTGCAGAATATTTCGACAAAAAATACAACAACAGTTGGAATGGCAATACCGTGGTGTCCATGGGTATTGGACAAGGTGAGGCTGCCGTCACCCCTCTTCAGATGGCCAACATGCTGGCCGTGATCGCCAATAAAGGCTATTACGTCCGTCCCCATGTGGTGAGAGCCATCGGAAGAAAGGACAGTCTGAACACCCAGTTCAATGAAAAGGTCTATTCCAAAATCGAACCTCGCCATTTCGAAACCGTGTTGCAAGGGATGAAACAGGTGGTGACCTCCGGTACCGGACGCGGGGCGGCAATTCCCGGCATTGAAGTGGCCGGCAAGACTGGCACCGCCCAGAATCCTCACGGACGAGACCACTCCGTGTTCGCCCTCATCGCCCCGGCCAATGACCCGCAGATTGTCATCTTCTGCCTCGTGGAAAACGGCGGCTTCGGTGCCACCGTGGCATGCCCCATCGCCAGCCTGATGGCTGAATACTACCTCAACCGCAAAGTCGAACGCACCGACCTCGAAAAAAGAATGAAAGAACTATCCTTTAAGTAAGCTATGCCCAAATTAAACTCCCATAACAAAATGTCCAAAGGCTTCGATGTGCGACTGATCTGCTATTATCTCGCCCTAGTCTTCATCGGATGGATTACCATATACTCTACATGCTACATCCCGGATGGCTCCACTCCCGTTTTTGATTTCGGACAACCTTACAGCCGACAGATGATTTGGATCAGTGCAGCACTTGTGCTGGCTGTCATCATCTTGTTGATAGATAGTGGAATAATACAACATTACGCCTATTTTTTCTACCTGTTCTGCCTGCTGCTGATGATCTTGGTGTTATTTGTAGGGTCGGAAATCAACGGCGCAAAATCATGGATCAAAATAGGCAGTTTCAGCCTGCAACCCACTGAATTCATGAAGATGGCAACGGCGCTGGCCTTGGCCAAATTCATGCATGAAGGAAAAACTGAAAGCCAACGGCGTAATGTGTGGATCGTGCAAATCGCCCTCATCACCATTCCTGTTGTCGTTGTGATGCTTCAACACGACGCCGGATCAGCATTGGTGTTCGCCTCGTTCATCATCCTCTTTTACCGCGAAGGATTGAGCCCCGAATTCCTAATCCTCGGAATTATCGCCGCTGTGCTCACCATTATCACACTGAAACTGAACGAAACATACTCCATCGCATTGATTACGGCTGTGTTCATCGGGTTTATGCTCTACAACCGCACACAAAAAAAGAAAATCCGGCGCAACGTCATTATTTACGTGGCTAGTATTGTGTTCGTCTTTTCAGTCAACTTCCTCTATGAACACGGACTGGAACCCCACCAAAGAGAACGTATTGACACTATATTAGGCAAAACCTCCGATCCCCTGGGGGCCGATTTCAACCTCAACCAATCCAAAATCGCCATCGGTTCCGGCGGACTGTTCGGCAAAGGATATCTTAAAGGCACCCAAACGAAACTCAAATTCGTGCCAGAGCAAAGCACCGACTTCATCTTCTGCGCCATCGGCGAGGAATGGGGCTTTTTCGGCACCCTGGTGGTTTTTGGTTTATATGGAGCCCTTATTTTCAGAATCTTGAAACTCTCTGAAAAACAACGAAATCCATTTGTGCGCTACTACGGCTACGGCATCGCAGGCATCTTCATCGTCCACTTTTTCATCAACATCGGTATGACCATCGGATTACTGCCCATCATCGGAATCCCACTGCCCTTCATCAGCTACGGCGGCTCCTCCCTCTGGGCCTTCACCATGATGCTGTTCTGCTTCATCAAACTGAACGATAATTAACCCTTTAACCTTCTAACCAATAACCCTATAACCTGCTTCAATAACCAATAACCCATAACCTATAACCATTACAAAATGGACATCTTAACCAAAATGGCAACGGCTTACGCCGGAAAAAACCCAATATCCTGTATGCCTTTGGCACAGTCGGGATCGCACAGGCGTTATTACCGCTTTACCTTTGAGGATAACAGCACCTTGATTGGCGCTTTCAATGACGATGTTGCGGAAAATCGCGCTTTTTTTGAATACACCCGTTTCTTTGAGACGCAACAACTGAACGTCCCCACCCTATTGGCCGTTCACGAAGATCAGAAACACTACCTGCTAAATGATCTCGGAACCCATACCCTTTATGATAAACTCTGCGAGGTTCGCAAGAATAATGATGATTTTCAAGAGGTTATGGACTACTACAAGAAGGTGGTCGCCGCTCTGCCCAAATTCCAAATGACGGCTAAGAAAGGACTTGACATGTCTGTGGCCTACCCTCGCGCCGCCTTCGACCGTCAATCCATGCAGTGGGATCTCAACTATTTCAAATACTACTACCTGAAAATGGTCTATGTTCCCTTCAACGAGCAGTTGTTGGAGAATGATTTTCAGCGGTTTATGGATTACCTGCTCAGCATTGACGATGATTACTTCCTTTATCGGGATTTCCAGTCCCGAAACATCATGGTATACCAAGATAATGTCTGGTTTATTGATTATCAAGGGGGTAGAAAAGGGGCGTTGCAGTATGACATTGCCTCTTTGTTGTATGATGCCAAGGCGGATCTTTCTCCCGAAATCCGACAAGAACTGTTGGAATGCTATATGGACCATCTGGAGCCGTTGGTTTCGATAAATAGAAAACAATTCACGGCCGACTTTAATGCTTTCGCGCTCATCCGCATCATGCAGGCGATGGGCGCCTACGGTTATCGGGGCTACTTTGAGCGGAAAGCACATTTCCTGCAAAGTGTTCCTTACGCTATCCGCAACATGCGCTATTTGCTACAACAAAATGCACTTCCTGAAGGGCTTCCTGAGTTGCGGCGTGTGTTACAAAGCGTGGTGGACAGCTATGTGGAACCTGCCAAAGAAGAATCTGATATACTGACGGTTACAGTACAAAGTTTTTCGTTCAAGAAAGGAATTCCCGAAGACAAATCCGGTAACGGCGGCGGTTTCGTTTTCGACTGCCGTGCTCTGCCGAATCCCGGTCGTGAGAAACGGTATGCCACATTCACTGGAAAAGACGACTGCGTAATCGAATATCTGCAACAGTATAAAGAGGTGGAAACCTTCGTGAATCATGTGTGTGCCTTGGTGGATATGTCGGTGGACAATTATCTGGAACGTAAATTCACACATCTAACGGTGAATTTCGGCTGTACCGGCGGCCAGCATCGCTCCGTATATTTCGCAGAACGCACTGCCGACCATTTAAGGGAGAAATATCCCCAGATTGCAGTGGAATTGCGACACACTAACGAGGCTGTAAACAACAAGCAATAGAGTATTCATCGCCCATTCGTCGCCTGCTCCTTCACCAACTGCCCGCATGCGGCGGCGATATCCTGCCCTTTGCTCTGGCGGATGTTGACCACCATGTTGCAGCGTTCCAATACCGCAATGAAGTTCTGGCGACGGGTCGGATCCGACTTGTGAAACAACGAATCGGGGGTGGAATTGTACTCTATAATGTTGATTTTCACAGGGAACGGCCGGCAGAATCGCGCTAACTGCTCAGCGGACTTCTCTGAATCGTTGACCTTCGAGAGTAACAGATACTCAATGGTGATGCGCTCACCTGTCTTCTGATGGTAATACGCCAACGCCGCCTGCAAATCGTGCAGCGGATTGTGCTCCGTAACTGGCATGATGTTACCGCGCACAGTGGGATCAGCACTGTGCAATGAAATGGCTAATCCACAACGGAATCCTCTATCCGCCAATGCCTTGATACCCTTGATAATGCCTGCCGTGGAGAGCGTGATCCGCGCGGGCGAAAGACCAAAATAATCCTTGCCTGTCAGAATATCAATGGCCGTCATCATATTGTCGAAGTTGAGCAACGGCTCGCCCATTCCCATAAAAACGATATTGGTAATGTGTTGGTTGTAAATCTCTTTTGCACGATTATTCAGCAAGACATATTCATCAATTATCTCGCTGTAATGCAAATTGCGGATAAATCCCATGGTGCCGGTAGCGCAGAACGCGCAGTGCAGCGGACACCCGATTTGCGTGGAAAGACACGCCGTGACACGCTCCATGCTCGGAATGAGCACCCCTTCCACCATCTTCCCGTCATGAAACTGCAACAGAAATTTGGTGGTTTTGTCGCTGCTCTGCACCTCTTCGGCAATCTCCGCCCTATGGAACGAGAAATTCTCCTGCAACTTCGTCCGCAACGCCACGGAAAGGTCTGTCATCTCGTCAAACGACCCCGCGCCGCGCCTCCACAACCACGTCCAAATCTGCTTCGCCCGAAACGGCTTCTCTCCGTTTTCCCGCAAAAACGAAACCAACGAATCAAACCCAATATTCCGAATATCCCCCATAATTATCCATTATCAATTATCCATTATCAATTAGACAACAATGTGGCAGGGGTACACTCTGTAACGGTCACGTCCACATAATCCCCTATTTTATATCCGTTGCGTGGGAAAATGATGACTTTATTCTGGCTGTTGCGACCAAATAGCTGGTCATCAGAGCGTTTAGAAGCACCTTCCACCAGCACGCGGAATGTCTTGCCCACATCGCGAAGGTTGCTGGCCATGGAGAGTTCGCCTTGCAACGCAATGACCTCCTCCAGCCGGCGGGTCTTTTCCTCATCGGGAATGTCGTCTGGATATTGCTTGGAAGCCAATGTGCCACCACGCTCGGAATACTTGAACATATAAGCGTATTCGTAGCCGACTTCGTGCATAATGGATAACGTATCTTGATGGTTCTCAATGGTTTCCCCACTAAAACCGACAATAATGTCCGTAGTGATGGCGCAGTCCGGAAGCATCTCTTTAATTTTCCGCACCCGCTCCAAATAACTCTCGCGAGTATAGACTCGGCGCATCTTTTGCAACATCTCGTCACTGCCCGACTGTACCGGCAGATGGATACATTTGCAGATGTTGTCATAACGGGCGATCGTCTCAATCAGCTCATCCGACAGGTCTTTGGGATGCGAAGTGGCGAACCGAACGCGCAAATCCGGTGACATTTCCGCCACCATGGCCATCAACTTGGCAAAAGAGACCTCTTGCCCTTCTTCTTTCCAGTAATAGGAGTTCACATTCTGTCCTAACAGTGTGACTTCCTTGTAGTTATTGCTCAACAAATCCTCAATTTCGCCAAGGATGGTTTTCGGACTGCGGCTACGCTCGCGACCACGGGTGTAAGGCACCACACAGTAGGAGCAGAAATTGTTGCACCCGCGCATAATGGAAACGAACGCCGACACGCCGTTGGCATCGTAGCGCACAGGCATGATATTGTCATAGGTCTCCTCTTTCGAGAGCAATACGTTGAAAGAGGTGTGTCCGTGTTGCGAATCGGCGATGAGCTGTGGTAACGAACGGTAGGCGTCAGGACCAGCAATGAAGTCCAGCACTGGCTCAGTCTGCAACAACTCCTCCTTCATCCGCTCGGCCATACAGCCTAACAGCCCGACCTGCAATGTCCGTTTTTTGCGCTTATAAGCCTCTAATTCGCGCAAACGCTTGTGGATGCGCTGCTCTGCCTTGTCGCGAATGGAACACGTGTTAATGAGGATTAAATCGGCCTCCTGGATGTCCTTCGTCAACGAGTACATCTCCTTCAAGATAGAAGCCACCACCTCACTATCCGCAAAATTCATCTGACAACCGTATGTCTCTATGAAAAGCTTTTTCATCTACCAACCTCAATATCTATGACTATAACTATATCTATGACTATAACTATAACTATGACTATAACTATAACTATGACTATAACTATTTACTTGAACTTTGAACTTACTTCTTCCTAAAGTAAATCTCGATCGGCACACCCGAAAAGTCCCAATTCTTGCGAATTTGGTTCTCCAAGAAACGCTTATAGGAATCCACCACATATTGCGGCAGATTGCAGAAGAAAGCGAACGTGGGATAGGCCACTGGCAATTGGGTCACATATTTGATCCGGATGACCTTGTCTTTGTTCATCGGCGGGGGAGTGTGCTCTATAATCGGCAACAAGGTGTTGTTCAGCTCCGAGGTGGAAATTCGTCGTTGACGGTTCTGACAAACCTGAATAGCCGTTTCCAAAACCTTGTAAATACGCTGTTTTTCTATTACAGAAGTAAAGATAATCGGCACGTCTGTAAACGGAGCAATCCGTTTCTTCAGCATATCTTCGAAGTTCTTGTGCGTATGCGTGTCTTTTTCAACCAAATCCCACTTGTTCATCACGAGAACAACTCCTTTATGGTTTCGCGCACACAAACCGAAAATATTAAGATCTTGGGAATCAAATCCTTGAGATGCATCTGCCATCACAATGCAGACATCGGAATTTTCGATGGAACGCACAGCCCGCATGACGGAATAAAACTCCAGACTCTCCTCCACTTTACTCTTCTTACGCAACCCGGCAGTATCAATCAAATAGAAATCAAAACCGAAACTCTTGTAGCGGGTGAAAATGGTATCGCGGGTAGTACCGGCTAACGGGGTCACGATATGGCGATCCTCGCCGAGGAAAGCATTGATTATTGAAGACTTACCCACATTCGGCTTGCCCACAATAGCGATGCGCGGCAGGTCGTCGGGCAGGTCGTCTTTATCTTTGGAGAAATGTTTTACCACTTCGTCCAGCAAATCACCGGTACCGCTTCCCGAAACCGCCGAAATGGGATAAATATCACCTATTCCCAAAGCATAGAACTCTGTATAGTCCAAATAGTTACTCGGACTGTCAATCTTGTTTACTGCCAGGTAGTACGGTTTTTTTGACTTTCGGAGAATGTCGGCGATCTCCTCATCCAACGGGGTCAGCCCTTCTCGACCATCCACCATAAAGACAATCACATCGGACTCCTCAATGGCCAATGCCGCTTGCTTGCGGATTTCCGACTCGAAAATGTCGTCTGAACCCACCACATAACCGCCAGTGTCGATGACAGAAAAGTCATAACCGTTCCAATCGGATTTGCCATAATGGCGGTCACGGGTGACACCAGCAGTAGCATCCACAATAGCCTCCCGCGCCTGTATCAGGCGGTTGAAAAAGGTCGATTTTCCTACATTCGGCCGACCGATTAATGATAATATGTTTCCCATGTTTGACTATGACTACTATAACTATGACTATAACTTAATCCATTGACTATAAACTATAAACTAGCTTCAATAACCCATAACCATTATAAGATATTCGCCAGTTGTTCCTTCAGCTTTTCCAACTCGTCTTTCATCCGCACTACGATCTGCTGGATGTCAAAGTCGTTGCTTTTGGAACCTAACGTGTTGATTTCACGACCACACTCCTGCACGATGAAACCTAATTTCTTGCCATTGGATTGGTTGTCATTGAGTGTTTCTATGAAATAGTCGCAATGTTTGCGGAGGCGGACTTTTTCTTCTGTAACATCCAGTTTTTCAAGATAGTAGAATATCTCCTGTTCCAAACGATTAGGATCATACTGGACCTTCGGAGCAAGCTCTTTGAGTGAAGTTTCGAATTTTTCACGAATTCTGACAATTCGCTGCTCCTCGAAAGGCGTTACCTCATCAATCATATCTCGAATCATCGTGATTCGTTTCACAAAATCCTGCTCCAGCACCTTCCCTTCCGATATCCGGAACTCATTGAGTTGGCGACAGGCATCATAAATCGCAGATTTCAGATTTTCCCAAAGTTCGTCACTCACTTCTTCCTGCGGCGTGGAAACCACGTCCGGCATCCGCAACACATGCAGGAAGATGTCGCTTTCCACAGGATTACCCATGTTTCTAGACAGTTCCGTGAGTGTCTGATAATACGACATCGCCAATTCCGTATTAATGGAGACACCGCTGTTGACAGAACGATTTTCCACCGTTATAGTGAAATCGGCTTTGGCACGTTCCAGCTCCTTGGAGAGAATGGAACGGATTTCATTTTCGTAATTCTTGAACAGCAGCGGAATACGGGTGTTGAGGTCCAACTGCTTACTGTTCAATGTGCGTATCTCGACGGTCAAAATTTTCCCGTCCGTTTCCAACACAGCACGGCCGAAGCCTGTCATTGATTTAATCATAAAAATGTTTTATTACAGAAAAAAAGGCAGGTCGCACATCGGCCTGCCTTTTCTGAATTATCTTAAAATAAATTATTTAACAATCAACTTTTGGGTTGACATACCCTTGTTGGTCTTGATGTTCACCATGTAAACACCGCTGGTGAATTGGTTAACAGGAATAGTAACCATATTGTAACCCTCGTGGATGTTGACATTGTCCGTATAGACCATCTGACCCATCAGGTTCATCACGCTGACAACGGCATTGGCAGATTCCTCGGAAGAGAAAGTGACCTTTACAGATTCAGAGGCCGGGTTCGGATACATCTTCATACCGGAAATGACTCTGTTGCTGATACCCGTGGAATCAATCCACAAACCCTGGGAAACTTCATCGGTGTTGTTATAAACGCCAATCATGTTAGCATCGATGGTTTGGAAGATAATATTGGATTCATTCTGACACATAGCCGAGCTACCCTCTTTAATTTCAGAGCCAGCATAGTAGTCTTGTTGCCACGTCATGACAATCTTGCCATTGACAATCTGGGGAGCAACTGCCGGGAATACGCTTTCGCCCTCATTATAGACATAGTCACGCATATCACTGATGGTGTAACCCGTATCTTGTGCCCAATCCCAAGGTTCGATATAGAAACAATCCTTGTTATAGGACAACCAGCTGGCATCGCCGAAGTTGGCACCGCCATCGGTAGATTTTCTGGCAAACACGCCTCTGAAATAGGCTGTGTTGGCAACATCCAGGAACGGCCAATCGAGAATAGTCGTGTAAACAACATAGACATTGTTTCCTTGAGCCACAATCTGAGGAACAGAAACAGCAGAGACACCATAGCTGGGCATGGAAACTTCACCTGCAGACCAGTAAGCACCTCCGTCATTATTCAAATCTGAACGTTTGAAAACGGTATAGCCAGCAGCTTCAATATTTTCGGGTTCAAGCGTGGTGGCATTGGTGTTCAAGATAGGTTGTTGGTTCTCATTCCAATAGAGCATACCCACAACACCAGGGAAATAAGAGGTTGTACCATCAGAAACATCATCGTTCAACAGACGGGTAATACCGAAAGCCACATGGGCGGTACCATTGTCATCGATAGCAACTGCACAAGCACCATCAGCAACATAAGGAGTATCCAACACCAGCGTGGTGGCCTCATTAAAGCCAGGATAAGGATGTTCGAAAATCGTTGTTTTGGTGAAATTCACACCGTTGTCGGTGGATTTCCACAAAAAGACATCCGTGAAAGTAGCGGCATTCACAATAGCCACCGTGTTATCTTTAGCTGCGATAGCGTATGCATCGCCGCTGAAAGCGGAAACCTCAGCTGGGGTAACATTACCCACAACGCGGGGCTCTTCCCAAGCAATAGTGTTGTTAGAAGGATCAAAAGTACCACGATAATAAACCAGACAGGTCTGGATACCTTGATAGAGATAACCGGCATCAGACTCGGTGCAGGCAATCAAGTGAATCGTGTTGCCGCTGGAAGCTAAGGCAGGCCACAACAAGCATGTGCTGGTCTGTGAACCATTGACAGCCTCAGGACCTGTGAGTGTATAGAACGTCCAGTTCTCAGTACCTTTTTGAGGGCAAATACCAATCACCAACGCATTGGTACCGTTGTGAGAAGCAGTGATTTCGGCATTTCCGACACAAGTCAGAGTACCCCAACCAGTACGGACAGGTTCAATTCTATCTGTGCTGGAAGAAGCGTTAATCCAAGAAGTGCCATCAAAGTAGTTGTAACCAGTACCACGGCTGCTGGCGGTGGCGCCGTTTGTGGTCCACACGGCAGAAACAGAACCATCGGGATGGGCAACTACTTTGTTTGCCATAGAACCATTGGTTTGCAAATCATAATATGTAGTACCAATGAAATTATGGCTTTGTGCGCGAAGCATCGGCATAACTTGTTGAGGAACAGCCTCTTCACGTCCAGTAATGAACGTTTTCTTCATAGCAACAGTATTCATGTTGCGAACTTTGGCAACATCCTGTGCAAACATAGCGTTAACTAAAAATAACGCAGTAACAGCAAGTAAAATTTTCTTCATAATATTATTAAGATTTTGTTTGAAATGTACATTTAAAATAAATTCAGGACAATGACATAATGCCATCATCCTGAATTATGGGTATTAATTAGTTAGCAACCTTTTTACCAGCTGCGTAATTGATTTTCAAGGCGTTGTTTTTACGCAACTCCTGTTTGATGGTGTTCACATAACGCATCTGGACATCCTTGTCAACTTTCAATGAGAAAGTGAGACGGTCTCTGTCCTGTACATCGCGGGATTCCTTTTCCGTTCCGATGAAGTCACGAACGTCACCCACCAAATCCTCAGCCTTGATGGTTTGGTCATTCAGCTGCACGGAAACTTCACCGGGGGGCAAGGTGTTCTCGTTTTTGGAAATAGGAGCTCCGATATAGATGTTAGCCACCAAAGACTTTTTCTCCAGTTTTTGAATCTCAGTAGCTTGCGGCGGCTGGAAATGAACCTTCAGCGATGCCTCACGCATGGTGGTGATCACCATGAAGAAGAACAGGAACATGAAGATAATATCAGACATGGAACCCATATTGAGTTCGGGTGTCTCTTTTTTTCCTTCTTTTCTGAATCTTGACATAATCTTGCGTTTTTGAGGTTATTTGGCACCGTTATTACTGTAATCCATCGGAGGAGCTTCAGAGATATTCATGGGGATAGCTGTCGAAACGGCACGCTGGGCGGCTGAATCGAGTGCATCGAATTTCTTTCCGAAATACTGCAGGGCTGTCTCGTTACGCAATTCGTTCACAGCACGCTGCAACTCATTCTGCACCTGCACGTACATGTTGTAACTTGTCCCCTGGTCGTTGGTCAAAGACACAACTCCCTTGGAAACCTGGAAATCGCCTATACCATCGATAGGTTTGCTCACCTTCTCAGGCAATGACGGGTCGTTGGTCGGGTTGGCAAAAAACTCCTTGGCTCTTGACTTTAATTCGCTCACCATGATGACATCGCCGTTCACGGAGATTTCATCGCGGAAGTTCACCAACACGTTCAACACATTTCTCTTGTTGATATCCACCTTCATGTCCTTCGCGTCTTCCGTTTTTGGAGGCGGAAGCTTTCTGGGGATACCCTGTTCCGTGTTGATGGAAGAGGTCAGCAGGAAAAAGGTCAACAGCAGAAAGGAGATATCTGACATTGCGCCTGTATTCAAGCCGGGTGTTTTTCTTTTACTCATGTTAGTTTCTGTTTTTAACGGCGTTCATAATCAAGGATACAATAATAGCCAATATTGCACCGAACAAACATACATAAACCGTGAACACGGCGGCGTTCACCATTTTGTAGCCGGAGCCTGTCATGCCGGCTTTGATGGCAGACGGGCTGAGGGTGGGCGTACCGATCAGATAGCCGATGAAGAAAGCCACCACCAGCAACAGCAGACCCAAGAGAATCTTGTAAGAGGTCTTGAAGTTGGCAATCATGTTGGTCAGTAAGAAGAACACCATCAAAGCCAACGCACCGATACCGAGAATGTAGGTCAAGATAATGAAGAAATTCTGCAAGGAAGCACTCTTTCCGAAGCTCTTCAGATCGCTCTGGAAGGTCTCCAGGTCAGCGGCTTTCTTCGCGGCAGAAGCAGTGGTGTTGATAGCGTCAGCTCTGTTAATCAAAGCATTGGCAGACTTGATATAGTTGCGCTCCACCAAGTAATTCTGCTTCACTTCATTATATTCCTCATTGATTTTTTCGGCATAACCATCAAGGTCCTTATAGGAGTTCACACCGTTGAAACCATCGATATATTTCTGTTTGTCATTGCATTTGGCAAACAGACTGGCGGAACGTTCCGGAAATTTGGCTTTGTAGCCTTCGAAAGTGTTCTCGTCCAGATTTTTCAAATCCTGAAGGTAAGTGTAGAGAATGTCCTTCTGAATCTGATCTTCTTTCTGTTTCTTGGCGGCTTCGTCATTGAGTTCCTTATATTTTTCAATCACGGAAGGGAGGCTCTCCAGAGTAGCCGTTTCAAGGTCGGACACCATTTCCGGCGTCTTCGCCTTCACCTCCTGGGTTTGGATATAGTTTTCCTTTTTATCTGCATCAAATGAGAAAAAAGAAAAAGCAATAGCCAGACAGCAAGCCAGGATAGCGACTACAAATATGACAATATTGATAATTCTATTTTTCATTATACAACGTTTTAAAAATTATTGTATATATATAAAATAAGGGAATCCTTATTTATTTTCTTTGTTTTTTACCAGAATATCCATGAAGGAGATGGTGGCATCTTCCATATCGTTCACGATGGCGTCGATACGGGTGAGAAGGTAGTTGTAGAACACTTGGAGGATCATGGCGGTGATCAAACCGAACACGGTGGTCAACAAAGCCACTTTCATACCGCCGGCGACGATGGTCGGGGAGATATCACCTGCGCGCTCGATATCATCGAAAGCCTGCACCATACCGATGACCGTTCCCAAGAATCCCAAAGACGGGGCGAGAGCGATGAACAGGCTGATCCAAGTCATATTGTTTTCCAGCTTAGCCATTTGGACGGCACCGTAAGAGGTGAGGGATTTTTCCACAGACTCAAGACCTTCATCATAACGGTCGAGACCTTGGAAGAAAACGGCTGCGAGGGGTCCCTTCGTGTCGCGGCAAAGTTCCTTGGCGGCGTCAACGCCTTTGGTCTTAAGCGTGTTCTCTACTTTGTCGAGCAGCTTCTTGGAATTCACAGAAGAGAGGTTGAGGTAGAAAATACGTTCAATGACGAAAGCCAAGCCCAAAATCAAACAGATCAACACAGGGGTCATCCAAACAGCACCACCCTGGATGAATTTGTCTTTCAACGTGTAGTGCAAACCTTGGTTGATGGAGTCATCAGGATCCTCGGACAGTTCAGCTTGAGCGGCAGCGGCGGGAGCTTCAGCCACTTCTTCAGCGACCTGCTCAGTGGCGGCAGCTTCGTCAGCTTTTTGTTGTTTTTGAGCAAATGCGTTGTTTGCAATACCGAAGGTTAAGAAACCGAAAACGGTAAGTAAGGCGATAAGCTTTTTCATAATGAATTTTGATTTTTTGAAATTAAACTGTATTATACTTTATTGATTTTCAAATCTTTAGTTCTCAGCGGAGAGAATGGGATTCGAACCCATGAAGCGCTTTTGGCGCTTACGCGCTCTCCAGGCGCGCGCCTTCGACCACTCGGCCATCTCTCCGAAAATTTCAGGCTGTAAAAATACATTTTTTTTCATTCTGTTCACCACTTTCTCAAAAAAAAATTCTTGCTTTGAAAAAAGGCTTGGATAGTCGCTTTTTTGTGTATCTTTGCCGAATCTTATTATTCCCTAATATTAAATTCAAAAAATAACATATTTTATTGGTTATGAAAGAAGTACACAATTTTAATGCAGGACCTTGCGTCCTCCCGAAAGAAGCTGTTGAGTCCACAATCAACGCTATCCGCAATTTCGACAACACCGGTATCGGTCTGATGGAAATCTCCCACCGCACCCCGGGTTGGGAACGTCTTATGGCAGAAACCCGCCAACTCTGGCGCGATTTGCTCAACATCCCCGACAATTATGAAGTGCTCTTCCTCGGTGGTGGTGCCAGCACCCAGTTCTTCATGGTGCCCGCCAACCTCATGAAAACCAAAGCCGCCTATCTCCAAACCGGAGTCTGGGCCAAGAAGGCCGCCAAGGAAGCCAAAAACTTCGGCAAAACCGAAATCGTCGCTTCCTCTGAGGACAAAACCTACAATTATATCCCTAAAGGTTGGACTGTCCCCGCTGACGCCGACTATTTCCACATCACCACCAACAACACCATCTACGGCACTGAGATCCGCAAGGACTTCACCGCTGCCGAGTGCAATAATGTGATGCTCGTCGCTGACATGTCCTCCGACATCATGAGCCGCCCCGTCGATGTGACCAAATACGGACTCATCTACGGTGGTGCCCAGAAGAACGTCGGCCCTGCCGGTGTCACCTTCGTCATCGTGCGCAAGGACATCCTCGGCCAGATCGGCGACCGCGCTTACATGAACCCGCTGCCCACCATGGTGGATTACCGCACACACGCTGCCGAGGAAGCCAAGAACATCTCCATGTTCAACACTCCTCCCGTGCTCCCCATCTTCGTGATGCACGAAACCCTCACCTGGCTCAAGAACACCATCGGCGGTGTCGCTGAAATGAACAAGATCAACATGAAGAAATCCAACCTGCTGTACGAGGAAATCGACCGCAACAGCATGTTCGTGGGCACCGTCGCCGAAAAGGCCGACCGCTCCATTATGAACCACTGCTGGGTGATGGCTCCTGGTTACGAGGACAAGCAGGACGCTTTCATGGCTTTCGCCAAAGAACGCGGCATGATCGGCATCAAGGGCCACCGTTCCGTCGGCGGCTTCCGCGCCTCCCTCTACAACGCCTGCACCGTCGAAGATGTCGAAGCCCTCGTCGCCTGCATGCAAGATTTCGAAAAAGCAAACAAATAACATTTAGTTAGCAGTTAGTAGTCAGTAGTTAGCAGTTATTTCGTTCTGCTAACTACTATTATTACTTAAATCATTTAAATCAAACACAAGTAATGAAAGTTTTAGTTGCAACCCAAAAACCTTTTGCGAAAGCCGCTGTGGATGGCATTCGCGCTATCGTGGAAAAAGCTGGTTATGAATTGGTTCTGCTGGAGAAATACGAGACTCCTGAGGAACTCTACGCCGCTGTCGCTGATGTGGATGCCATGATCGTCCGCTCCGACAAAGTGACGGCCCAGGTGATTGACGCCGCCAAGAACCTCAAGGTGGTTGTGCGCGCCGGCGCCGGCTTCGACAACCTCGACCTCGCCGCCTGCACCGCCAACAACATCGTGGCAATGAACACCCCCGGCCAAAACTCCAACGCCGTGGCTGAACTTGCCCTTGGCATGATGATCTACATGGCCCGCAACACCTTCAAACCCGGCACCGGTGCCGAACTGAAAGGCAAGAAAGTCGGTATCCAAGCTTACGGTAACGTGGGTCGCCTCGTGGCTGAAAAAGCCCGTGCTCTCGGCATGGAGGTCTGGGCTTTCGATCCCTTCGTCCCGAAAGAGAAAATGGAAGCCGAAGGTGTGGTCGTTCCCGCCACCCTCGAAGAGATGTACAAAAACTGCAACTACATCTCCCTCCATATCCCCGCCAATGACCAGACCAAAAAGTCTATCAACAAGGCTCTTGTCGGCCTTATGCCCAAAGGCGGCTGCTTGATCAACACCGCCCGCAAGGAGGTCATCAACGAGGAAGAACTCATCGCCCTGATGGCTGAGCGCGAAGACCTCAAATACTGCACCGACATCGCCCCCGATGCCCTCGACGAATTCAACAAATTCGAGAAACGCTTCTTCGCTACCCCGAAAAAACAGGGTGCCGAAACCGCCGAGGCCAACATCAACGCCGGTTTGGCAGCCGCCAACCAAATCGTGAACTTCTTTGTCAACGGGGACAAGAAATTCCAAGTGAACAAATAGGATCTGATTCCTAATTATGCAAAAAGGCAGGCCTCTCGGGTCTGCCTTTTTTTGACTATGACTATGACTGCCTTTAGTTCTAAATTTATGTCTATGTTTAAGTCAAAAAACGCATACCCTTATGTATTCATAATTTGTGTACCTTTGCAACCGTTAAAATTCATGGTTTATGGCGGATAATAAAAATTTTGTAATCGGAATTACACAAGGTGATATTAACGGTATCGGCTACGAAGTGATTATCAAATCATTGTGTGACAACAGGATGATGGAAATCTGCACCCCCGTTGTCTATGGATTGTCGAAAGTGGCCTCCTACCATAAGAAATACATGGAATTGCCTGATTTCACCTTCCAATACACCAAAACGGCGGAACAGCTCTCCACTAAACGCCCCAACCTCATCAATCTCTATGAGGAAGAGGTGAAACTGGATCTGGGAACTTCGACGAAAATTGCCGGACAAATGTCGGAACGTTCCTTGTACGCCGCTGGCCGGGATCTGAGAAACAAACTGATAGACGCCGTTGTGACGGCTCCTATGAACAAAAACAACATCCAATCCGACAAATTCGTCTTTTCGGGCCATGCCGAGTTTTTCAACCATTACTTTGGCGAAAAAGACCATCCTTGCCTGATGATGCTCGTGAGCGAAAACATCCGCATGGGGTTTGTCACCAACCACATCCCCGTCAAGTCGGTGGTTGAAAACATCACCACAGAAAAAGTGTTACAAAAAATCGAAACACTGAATCTTTCCCTGAAAAAAGATTTCGCCCTCAACAACCCCACCATTGCCGTGCTTGCCCTCAATCCACACAATGGTGATGACGGACTCCTCGGAAATGAAGAGCAAAACATCATCCAACCCGCTGTTAACCAAGCTTTCCACAACGGAATTAACGCGTTTGGTCCTTTTTCGGCAGACGGTTTCTTCGCTTCTGGTGCCTACAGCCGGTTCGACGCCGTTTTGGCCATGTACCACGATCAAGGAATGATTCCGTTCAAGCTGTTAGGAAAAGACGGCGTATGCTTCACCGCCGGTCTGCCTATTGTACATACCGCCCCCGCCCATGGAACCGCCTACGACATCGCCGGCAAGAACATCGCCGACGCACAATCCATGCGAAACGCCATTTATCTGGCTGTGGATATTCTGCGGCATAGAAGAGGCGATGAAAAACGCTGAAAGGATGATGAAATAAGAGGATGAGAGGAAAAGAAGAATGGATTTGGTAATTGATATAGGGAATACGTTGCAGAAGGTGGCTGTTTTTTCTGAAGAAGGGGTTGTGTTAGACCTTTTATCTGAAAAAAATCTGTCAAAGCCATTATTTGAGGCCCTATTTAACAAATATTCCATTGGGAGAGCCATAGTCTCTTCTGTACGAGAGAAAGACGATCCCGTGTTGCGTTGGCTTGAAGAACGCATCCTACTGATCTATTTTACCCCGAATTGCCGTTTACCCATCAAAATCCACTATGCCACTCCAAAGACTTTAGGCACCGACAGAATTGCCAATGCTGTAGGAGCCAATGAGTTATATCCAAATAGAAACGTATTATCCTTAATGGCAGGTACCTGTTTGGTGGCCGATTTTGTAAACGAAAAGGGGGAATATCTGGGAGGAAGCATTGCACCGGGTGTCAGGATGCGTTTCCAAGCTCTGTCACAATTCACAGCTCGTCTTCCGTTTGTAGAACCGGCGGCAATCGACTTCTTCGTGGGCAACAGCACTGAAAACTCCATCCTGTCAGGCGTCATGAACGGGATCACACAGGAAATCGACGGGATCATCCGTCAATATTCAAGATGTTATGGACATCTGAAAGTAATTCTTTCCGGGGGTGATGCAGAATTACTTCAGAAATCCATAAAAAAACGTATATTTGCCGCCCAAAATCCGATTCTAATCGGATTACATAAAATACTAAAAATGAATGCGTCAAAAAACTAAACGTATATTTTGGTTAATGGTGTTTTGTTGCATGTGCTTCTCTTTTTCGCAAGCGCAAAACGAGATTCGTATGCCCTATTCCAGCTTTGGCATCGGATCCGTAAACCATTCATCCAATAGCATTTTGGATGCCATGGGAAGTGTGTCTTACGCCATGCAGAATCCCTATTACATCAATTTCAGAAATCCCGCCTCGTACGCTGCTTTTGATTCTCTGTCATTTCTTGCAGACGCCGCAGCCTCCATTTACTACTCCAAATTGTCACAAAAGGGCATCTCCCAAAAAAACTCATACGCCAAACCCAACTATTTGGCCATTGGGTTGCCCGTCACCCGGCACTGGCGCACCAGCGTCGGCATAAAAACCTTCAGTACTGTTGGCTATGCGATTGATATCGTGAAAACCATTCCCAATGTCGGAGAGGTCAACTACACCTACTCCGGAGACGGCGGGCTTAACCAGCTTTATTGGGGAAATGCTTTCCGTATTTGCAAAGGATTGTCTATCGGACTGAATGCAAGTTACATGTTCGGTTCCATTTTCACCGCCAGCAATGCCGAGTTCAACAACAGCACCGTTTTGAACTCATATATTAATGACGCTTATCTAGTAGACGGCATTTATCTGGAAGGCGGATTACAATATTTCTTCAACATCGGGGAAAAACACAAAATCGGACTGGGTGCCGTTTATAGTAACACCGCCTATATTTGGGCCAAGGAAAAATTGCTGATCAATTCCTACACAGGAGGATTTATCAGCACCTCCACCTATGATACTGTTTTGTATAAAGATGATTTGCGCGGCACGTTGAACATACCGCAATCGGTGGGCGCAGGCCTGAGCTATTCTTATAACAACCAGCTGACCATTGCCGGTGATGTGACTTGGCAGAATTGGGCCAATTTCAAATTCATGAAACCGTGTGACTCCCTGCAAAACACGATTATGGCTTCCCTTGGAGCCCAATTCATTCCCGACCCCAATTCCAACAAGTTTTTCAAAAAGATGGCGTTCCGCATCGGCGGTCATTATTCCTCCGGAGAATTGTTGTTGCGCAATAAACCTATTTCCGAATTCGGAGTCTGTTTCGGCGTAGGAGTTCCACTAACAACCTTTAATACTCACTCGTCACTCAATATCTTGTTCGAATACGGAAAGACTGGGACATTGGTCAACGACCTGATACGGCAAGACTACTTCAGATTCTCCTTCTGCTTCACCCTGCAGGAACGCTGGTATCAACGAGTAAAATTGGATTAGAAAAGTATAACCCTATAAAATAAAACTAAAATGAAAAAGATTATTGCGATTATTGCGTTTGTTTTCAGTAGCAGCTTCATCTTCGCTCAAAGCCCTTGCTCGTTCAAATACGGTGCCAATGAAGCCGACTCACTGAAATGCTTGGAGCAAATCACCAATTTCAGAACCTTTTACAATGCCAAAAACTACGTGGACGCATACGATGCTTGGCAATATGTGATCCAACACAGTCCTTGCTCTTGGGACGGCATTTACACAAATGCTCAGACCTTGTTCCAAAACCTCATTAAGGACGAAAAAGATTCCGCACGCCGCGAACTTTTGGTGGACTCCCTGTTCTACGCTTTCGACGCCCGTAGCACCTATTTCCCGGAAAAATTCACTCCTGGCTCCGGATTGGGTTTCAAGGCTTATAACACCATCCGCTACAGAAAAGACCAGTATGAAAAGGCTTTCGACTGGTTTGTGCAATCTGTGGAAATGGAGAAGGAGAACACTCAGCCCGCTATCTGGGACGCTTACTTCCAATTGGCAGAGAACTTCACCAAAGCGAAGAAAGACACCTCCATCGTCGTTGAGGCTTACGAGCGCGCCACTGACTACCTCGACCTCTCCATCTTGAACGCCACAAAAGCCTATGAAACCGGAACGGATGCTCTGGAAGCATTGAAAGCCCAATTGGACAACAACGAGATCGATCTTGTGGCTTACGAAAAACAGGCCAAGAAGCTCTCCGCTGACACCAACCGTCAGGCCAAGCTCATTGTCAACTATCGTAAAACATTGGCCAAGATTGAGAATGCTGTGAAACCTTACGCCTCTTGCGAAGTTCTGGAAATGCTCTATGCCAAGAAGTTCGAAGATATCAAGAACGACCTGCCCGCTGTCAGCAAAATGGTGAACACGATGTACAAAGGCAACTGCGTCACGAACCCGCTGTTCCAGGAAGCCCTGGCAATCCTGCACAAAGCCAGCCCGAACCGCAACTCCGCCTACATGATGGGTAACCTCACGCTGCAAAACTACCTTACCTCCAAAAATGAGGAAGACATCACGAATGCCATCAACTACTTCAAGGAAGCCGCTCAATTGAGTGAAACACACGACCAGAAAGCCGATGCTTACTACATGTTGGCTCTGGCTTATCAGATGAAAGGTTCTTATTCCGAGTCGCGCTCTGCCGCATACGACGCACTTAAGTCAAGACCGAACATGGGCAAAGCTTATATCCTTATCGGCGATCTCTATGCCAACTCTGGTGGAAGATGCGGTGACGAGCAAGTCCCTGGTGCCTACACATGGGCTGCCGCCGACAAATACGCGAAAGCTGCCTCTGTGGATCCGAGTTGCGCCAACGATGCCAACGCAAAACGCGCCAAACTGAGATTCCCGAGCAAAGATGAGCTGTTCAAACGCGGTTTAAGCAGCGGTGCTTCTTACCACGTGGGATGCTGGATCCAGGAAAACACGACCGTAAGGTAATCCTTCCGAATGTCTTTTAGAATTAAATATCTGTATAAAAGCATCATAATCGCCTTGTGCATTATGATGCTTTTTGCTGCTTGCAAATCCAAAAAAAGTAACACCCAACTTCTGGAGTACAACGGCAAATACCCTGATGAATCCGCCGAAAACATGACCATCACCGTTAGTGATTCCGGACGGACCCTCTTCATCGTCAGCACACCTGTTCTCAACCGATACAACGATTCCGACTCCGCCTATATGGACTGTCCTGAAGGCATCACCATCACCTCGTTCAACGATTTTGGGCACAAGCAAGCCTACATTACCGCTAATTATGCCTGCCAAATCAATAACAATCTCTTCAAAGCCACCGATAATGTGATTATTTACGACATTTCCACCGGCGACTCCGTGATAACGGATGAGGTAGTTTGGGACCAACGTATGCGGCGTATTTTTTCCACCAAAGCCGTAAAACAGGTGAAGCGTGACGGATCCATTAACTACGGAGACGGATTCAATGCGGACGAGCGTTTCACTCGATACACCATCATACACCCGCATGGGGAGATGGTGGGGTATGATTTCTGACGTTGAAAAGCGAGGAAACGAATAGTCGAGATAATTCGTTAAAAAGAAGTAGTCCCGCTGGGAATCGAACCCAAATTTAAAGTTTAGGAAACTTTCGTTCTATCCATTGAACTACAGGACCCGTTTTGTAAAAAACGCGCAAAAATACAACTTTTTTCAGTATCGAAAAAGCTTAAAAGAAAAGGCACAGACATAGAATCTGTGCCTTTTTCATTAACAGCTTGTCAATCAGCATTTCGCGATATTCACAATTACCTCCGTTGCTTTCACCATGGATTCGAGGGGCACATACTCGTATTTGCCGTGGAAATTGTGGCCGCCGGCGAAAATGTTGGGACAAGGGAGGTTGCGGAAAGAGAGGTTGGCGCCGTCCGTGCCGCCACGGATAGGAACGATAACGGGTTCCACGTCCGCTTCCTTCATTGCCTTCACGGCGCGCTCCACCACATAATAAACAGGTTCCACCTTTTCCCGCATGTTGTAATACTGATCCTTGATTTCACAGGTAATGCAGTTGTTATATTTGAGGTTCAAGAAGTTGACCATATCTTGCATGTACTTCTTCTGTGCTTCGAAGGTTTCGCGATTGTGGTTGCGGATAATGTACGACATCTTGGTCTCTTCTACAGTACCTTCGATATGGGTAAGCAGGTAGAAACCCTCATAATCCTGTGTATGTTCGGGACGCTGCGCAGCTGGAAGCATTCCATTGAGTTCCATGGCGATAAGCTGGGAGTTCACCATCTTGTTCTTGGCATATCCCGGATGAATGTTCTTGCCCTGAATACGAATATTGGCAGACGCGGCATTAAAGTTCTCGAACTCCAGTTCCCCGATGGCACCGCCATCCATAGTATAAGCAAAATCACAACCGAATGCCTCCACATCGAAAAATTTCACGCCGTTGCCGATTTCCTCATCGTGCGAAAAGGCGACCTTGATATCCCCGTGTTTGATTTCGGGATGTTGGATGAGGTATTCCATCGCACAGACGATTTCGGCTACGCCGGCCTTGTCGTCAGCGCCGAGCAACGTCTTGCCGTCGGTGGTGAGGATGGTTTTCCCTTTGTAATCCAACAGTTCCGGAAATTCCTCCGGGGAGAGCACTGTGTTGGATTCCTTGTCCAGCACGATGGTGCCACCGTCATAGTTGGGGATAATGACCGGAGCGGCGATACCTGGCATGTCGGGAGCCGTGTCGAGATGCGCCATAAAGCCAATTACCGGTTGTTTCTCCGCGATGTTGGAAGGCAACAAGGCCGTCACATAACCATGCTGATCTTTTTTAACTTCCTGCATTCCAATGCTTTTCAATTCTTCTACCATCACATCAGCGAAATCAAGGAGCGCCTGCGTACTCGGATATGACTCAGAATTCGGATCTGCAGTGGTCGCGTAAGAAATGTACTTGGAAAAACGTTGCAACAAAATTTCTTTCATGTTCTTATTTTTTTGATTATTAATACTATTTCAAAAAACATTACGATTTGCGTGCTTTCAAATTTTTAGTCGCAAAGGTACATAATTTTCGAATACACACAGACAGATGAAACAGACGCTGTAGAGACGTTTCATGAAACGTCTCTACGGATTTCACAGTAAAGATGTAGTTTTCACCGCACCACCGTCACACTCCCTTTCACTGTCTTCGCCTTCTCCCCGCGGCTCTTGTAATGGACCACCACGGCATACACACCGTCCATCGCTTTGGATCCGTCCCAGCCGAAAGTCTTCTCCTCCGTGCGGAACACCAGTGTACCCCAGCGGTTGTAGATCTCCATGCGGTACTCCTCGACTTCGTCGGGGTAGCTGAAAACAGGCAGGAAAACCGGATTTTTACTGTCATCGTTCGGGGTGAAGGCATTGGGCAGGTAGAGCTCCTGCGCACAGTGCTCGTAGTCGATGTTCACCGCGTCCCAGTGGCTGAAGCACTTGTTGCTGACCTCCACACTGTAAGTGCCCGGTCCGCGCACCAAATAGGTGGGCTGCGTGCTGCCGTCCTGCCACAGGTAGTCGCAGTAGGGAACTTGTGCGTTCAGTGTCAGGGTCTTGCCCTCGCACAGCAGCGTGTCCGGGCCGAGGTTGACCGTAAAATCGTTGAGGTAGCCGATGTTTATCGTGTCGCTCGCCCCGAGACAGTGGTCCGTGATGACCACCCAGTAGTCGCCGTCCTGCCAGACCGTGTAGGTGGTGTTCGTGCTCGCGTCCTGCCAGTAGTACTGCGCCGGGTGCGGCTGCGCGGCGTCCAGCAGCAGCGTGGCCAGCTCGCACAGGACGCTGTCGCTGCCGAAATCCACCGCCGACTGCCCGTAGAGGCTCACGTGGAAGCTGTCGCTCTCGGCGCGGCACCCGATGTTGGTGACGCTCACCTGGAACGTCCCCGCGGAATCCACCGTGATGGAGGGCGTGGTCGCGCCGTTGCTCCAAAGGTAGGAAAGGACATCGGGCTGCTCCACGGAGAGGGTCGCGCCGGCGCACACGGTGGTGTCGTGCGCGACGGTGATGAGCGGCGGCGGCACCACCACCACGAACGTCGTCGTCGTGTCGGGACACTCGTAGTGCAGCACGCACTGCACGGTAAGCGTATCCAATGCGGCGAGCGGGAAGGAACAGGCATCCCCGAGGTGGGAGGTCCCGTCCACAATCCACTCAACAGGCACCGAGTCGGGGTTGTGCTCTACATGGAGGGCGAGCGTGTCGCCGAGGCAACGGTGGACGGTGTCATAGTTGTGCGGACTGAGACCGATGCCGTTGTCGGGATAATCCGTGTAGAAACAACCGGAAGCCCCATGATGGTCGTAATAGACTTTGGTAATGTCATTTATCTCTGGGTGACCGCCCGGCGCGGGCAGCACGTTGTAGCCGAACTCATCCACGTAGGCCGAAAACCCGTTCACATTGGTGATGCGGATAATCTCTGGTATATCCTCATTGTAGAAGGCCATCTGAGTGACATAATAGTCCCCGTTGGTCATGGGGAAAGAGTCGAAGACCTCCGCTGGCAGCAGTTGTCCGTTGAAATAGGTTGTGTTCAGCCCGTTCTCATGCACGTAAATCTGCACATCAGCATAGAGGGTATCAATCTCCAGTGACTCCACATCCTCGTAATGAATCTTGCGCTTGACATTGTTTCTCGTGGTGGGATAGACCCAGTCCTTTACCATACGGTCAGTAGGCTGCACGGAAATGTAAGGATCCTTCCGTACCCATTTCGCGCATCCAAAAGTGTCAATTAAAACGCCGTAATGTGGGTAACCAGGGGCACTTTCTTTATAATAGAAATAATTGGGTCCATTATAATTATGAAAATATATGGGAAAAGAAGAGCGTAAAAACGTATAAGGAACGCTTTCATACGTACTAAGGCTTCCCCAAACTCCTCGGTGATTACCCGTAAGGAGACTGTTCTTTCGTATAAATTGCAAACGGTGCGTAAAGTAGATTGTTGGATCGACAAGCTGATTTAGGGAGTAATTTGTATCAGTGCTAGTAACCAGCACGTTATACATGAATCTGTTCACATTGTCATTCCAGACAGTAAATGGTGGATTATCGCATTCGAAAAATTTCAGATAATAAATACCTTTGTCAAACCTATTGTTTTCTAGTTTTTTACACAGAAAATCTTTCCCTTGAAAAGCATGAGAAGCTGAAACAGACATATAAGGGGTTAATATTGTTCCGACTATGGAAACACCGTTAGCACCAATCGTACCGATCACAGGTTTGCAGTTGGTGGAATATCGTAACTTTCTAACCTCTGGTGAAGAGCCAGAAGCAACAATATACACACTTTCTTCCTTGTTTAGCAATATTGAATCCCCAAAAGGTTCTTGCCAAGGAATTTCAGAAAAACCATTAATATAAAGAATTGTACTGTCTTCTAAGGCAGTAAGATACTGACCAGATCCAAAATTATTATAAAGATTGTTTCCTAAAACGTGTTCTCCACAGCGCTCAAACCACCAATCCTCGTCATAATCAGGAAAACGATATCTCATTGATGATGTGAGAGGTATCACGGGGTTTTTACTGGAGCTGTAATTGGTTAGCAAAAGAGGGGAACGGATATAATATTCGCATTCTCCATACCAAAGATTTGAAATCATAAAGGTATCAGGAATGTCACTAAAATTCTGAATGTATAAAAATATGTTATGCGTTGAGCGAATTCTGACACCTCTAAATGATCTTTGTTGGTAATGAACAAGACTGTCAAACAACACCATGTCCGCCGGAATTTTCAAGAGCGTCAAATTTCCTGGAGAGACTTGAAAATCCACATGGAAGTTAAAGTGTTCATTGTCAACAGTTCCATCAGTTGCAGTATCACTTAGCACGTAAAACAAAACGGTATCAAAAACTGAATATGAAGAGGAGGTTGATTGAGAAAAAAAGTATTGGGGCAATATCACCCAGAAGTCCCGCCCGGAGATGCTTTGGGCAGAAAGACTACTCGACAAAATACAAAAGAGTATAATAATGAATGTTTTGTGAAATAATTTCATATTATGACTAAGAGAGTACTATTTTTTTTACCACTTGGTGACTGGCAACATCAAACGCTTTAAGCAAATAAAGTCCATTAGGCAATAATATCTGATTGGATAGTCCGTTTTGTGTATTCCCGCTTTGTAATAATCTTCCTGTAATGTCGTAGAAACAGTATTGAATATCTCCTTCGAAACCTTCACAAACAAATTGCTTATCATCTTTTACAAAAATGTTTGCTAATGAAGGGATATTTGTTGTTGCCTGTTGCAAGGATTTTCCGCCAAATTGATGCGAACAGGCGATATTCTCATCACACAAAATATTCATGAGGACATAGTCAGATTGTGGGGTGCATGAGAAACGTGTTACAAAGTCATTAATAGTAGAATAATTTAAAATATAGGAGCTTACTTTTGCGTTAGGCTTTATGTTCTCTATATCCATCGGTTTATCGCAAGAAGAGAGGGATATATCGTAAGTTTCTGTCAATATATTGTTATTTAACCCTATGCCAGCTATTAAAACAGGAAAGCATGGATTGTAGTCATTTAAGGTCAAATTGGACATGTCAAAGTCGTTGTGGTAAATGTCAATGAAAGGTGGTTGAGGATTCTGACATGTACCGTAAGATATGGACATTCCAAGTTGACTAACATTGATTCCGAACCCCAAATTGTAAGGATTCACTTGGGCTAAAATTTGGGTCAATCCAGCAGTGCATTGGTTGAAAACACCTAAAAAATTCAGTCGATTATTATAATAGTCGTATAACATATCTTTTGCAGAAATCTTGGAGTTAGGCAAAACATAAAACATACTTTCGTCAATATATACTGAGCTATTCAAATAATTTTTGATTCTTGACATCCAAATAACATCGTAATTGCAGAAATAAGTGATATTATTGTAAATTATAGTTTTGTCAAACCGTAAATCTTGATAGAGCAAAAGTTCATCACTGCTAAGCTGTACGTGCAAAGAACGGCCTTCAGAAACATCTGTATAGGAATTGTTGTTAACAATATATGATTCTTGGGAATAAATGCTGTTATTAACCAAATCATAGTCGAAAACATCCACAAACGGGTGCAACCAGCTATTAGAGCCGTTCCATGTGGAGCCAGTTGCAATGAAGTGATGGTTTGTGTCATCCCAGGAAATATCGGTATAGAGGTCAAAACTATTTTGATTAGGGATCTCAGAATAAGAGTAAGTATATGGAGGAGGTGGTGTTGGTAGAGACAAGTTTGTATAGTTGACTACATACAATTTGCCGGTGTTGGTAACCATCATATACAACTTATCTCCAAAGATATCATAACCGTAACAACCAGCAGTAAACTGACCGGAAAGAAAATTAGAAAACCAGACATCACATGAAAGAAAATTATGTGTAACCCTAACGAACGCAGGCTTCCAATAGTTGTTATTGTCTTCATAACCAAACAACACAAAATCACCGTTGAAGTCCTCAAATACGCCATTGGGTTTGAAATGAACGTTTAAAGTGAAAGAAGCATTACTACCTGTTGGAAACATTGTCAGGGGGTCAATGGTAGTAACTGATAAATTTTGATTAATATCATTTGCTTGAAATAAGTAGACTCGTCCGTCACTATGCGTCACCGAAACGGCACTAGTTGGCCGTGGAACGGCATTGGGTGAGGACTGATAGTTTCGATACATGTTTTGCGCACTTGTCGTATGTGCGATAAGCCATAGGAAAATGGCAATTATTGTGTAAGATTTTTTCATAACATCTGATTTTTAGATGATGTGGCAAAGATACATTTTTTTGACAAACCATAATATTTGAAAAAAAATGTACCTTTGCGCCCTTAAAAATTTGATATGATTCTGAGAAAATATACTATTTTATTGTGCTTTTTTCTGATTAGTGTTTTTGCCATGGCACAAAACGCCGTCATCAAAGGTTTCACTTACGATGAGTCCACGGGCGAATCGCTTCCTTATTGCACCATCCAGCTGATGGGCACCTCCTTTGGCGCCTTGTCTGACGTTACCGGCGCTTTTCTCATCAACAAGATTCCTGCCGGCACTTACACCGTAAAGGTTTCCCTATTAGGCTACATTGACTTGTTCGACACCGTGGAGGTTTCCGGCAACACTACCCTTACCAAACGATACAGCATCTCGCCCAATTCGCAAACCCTTGACGCTGTGCAGATTGTCGGGGAAAACACCCGGAAAGAGCAGGAGACCCGTACCTCTGTCATCAGTGTCACCCCGAAGGATATGAGCAAGATGCCGGCCATCGGCGGCCAACCCGACTTTGCCCAGTATCTGCAGGTGCTTCCCGGTATCATCTCCACCGGTGACCAAGGCGGACAGCTCTATGTGCGCGGAGGTACACCCGTGCAGAATATGCTCCTCATGGACGGAGTCATTCTCTTCAACCCCTTTCACTCCATCGGCATTTTCTCCGTTTTCGACATGGACATCATGAGCAGCGCCGATGTCTATACCGGCGGTTTCGGCGCGGAGTTCGGGGGCAGGATTTCCTCCGTGATGGATATCAAAACCCGAGACGGCAACAAGAAAAGACTTTCCGGCAAGGTGGATATCAACAACATCGGCGGACAACTGCTGTTTGAAGGCCCGCTGCTCAAGCTCAAAGAAGACCGCAAGACCTCCATCAGCTTCATCCTCTCCGGCAAAGGGTCTTTCCTGGACAAATCCTCCAAGGCATTTTATCCCTACGTGAAAAATGAAGACGGTCTTCCTTATAGCTTCCTCGATTTCTACGGAAAGCTCACACTGGCTACCAGAAACGGCACTAGATGGAACATTTTCGGATTCAATTACGATGACCGTGTCCGATACAGCAAGGTGGCCAACTATGGTTGGGACAACTGGGGCATCGGTTCCAATTTCCTGATTGTTCCCGGCGACGCCCCCACCACTATTGAAGGTTCTTTGGCTTACTCCAAATACAGTTCCGAGCTTCAGGACGCCAACTTTGACCCTCGGAAAAGCTCCATGGACGGCTTCACCTTCAATTTAGGATTCAACTATTATCTGGGCAACAGCTTGTTGAAAGTCGGTATTGATGTGGTGGGATACAACACAAACTATGAGTACTACACCATTTATCATGCGCAACGCACTATTGAAGACCACACCACCGATATGTCCTTGTTTGTGAAATACAAATACAATTTCCGCAATAAACTGTTGATTGAACCTGGATTCCGCTTACAGTATTACTATTCTCTCGGTGAAGTGTCTCCCGAGCCCCGTTTGGCTTTCAAATACAACATTCTTAAGAACTTGCGCTTGAAATTGGCCGCCGGCATGTACTCGCAAAATCTTGTTTCCATCACCTCTGACCGCGACGTGGTGAGCTTGTTCAACGGATTCCTCTCCTCCCCGCTGGAAAGCGATCTGCTGCCGAACACCCTGATCAACGATGACAAGGAGATGAAAGGGCGCTTGCAGAAATCACAACATGTCATCCTGGGACTTGAATATGATCCCATCAATCCATTAAGCATCAACATAGAGGGTTATTACAAAAATTTCTCCCAGTTGATTTCCGCGAACCGTTATAAGATGCTCGAGTCTGACAATGAGTTTATCTGGGAGAAAGGAAATGCCTATGGTGGAGACATCTCGGTGAAATACGAACAAAAAGGCGTATATCTGTGGTTTGTCTATTCGTTGGGTTGGGTTAAACGCGACGATGGCAAAATCACCTATTTCCCGCACTTCGACCGCCGTCACAACATCAACTTGGTGGCCTCATATTCCTTTGGAAAACGTCGTTCCTGGGAAATCAACTGCCGATGGAATTTCGGTACGGGATTCCCGTTCACCCAGACCCAAGCCTACTATCCTCATTATGACCCGACCCACATCAACGATGACTATGTGAATTCCAATGAAGATGTGTACTTCTTGTTGGCTGACCTCAACCAGGCGCGCCTGCCTAGTTATCATCGACTAGACCTCGGTGCCAAGAAGAAATTCTTCCTCGGCCCCCGCCATACACTTGAACTCTACCTCTCTATGACGAATATTTACAACTATAAAAACGTGTTTTATGTCAACCGAACGACAAACGACATCGTTTACCAACTGCCGTTCCTTTACTATTTTGGAATGACGTGGCGGTTTTAACGTCGGCTGTTGGCTATTAGCCATTGGCCTTTAGCTTTAACTACCAGAAGGCATAAACAGCCAAAAATGGTGAACATTTTGAAAAATCCCACCATTTTTAGCAAAGAATGAATACGATATGATATGGTCAAATAGCAAAAAAGTTGATTTATATTTCTGAAAATCAATAATATAACAATAGATAAAAAAATATTTTTGAAGCGGACGAATTATTGAAAAAAAGTGTATTTTTGCACCGTCAAAACGACAAACGGATCGGTAGTTCAGTTTGGTTAGAATACATGCCTGTCACGCATGGGGTCGCGAGTTCGAGTCTCGTCCGGTCCGCCAACATTGTAGAGACGCTATGCATAGCGTCTCTACTTTTTTATCCCCAAAATAACGCACCGAAATTCATTTCTTAAGCGGGAAATTTCATAGTTTTGCAACCTGATTTGATTTGACGATTGAAGTATGGAAGATATCAAGACCACAGCGGATTTGAAAATTCTGATAGCGGAGTGTACGGCGTATGACTATAAGGTTGGGCTGGAAGAGCGGAAACCCAAAAGTTGGTTGAAGAGTGTAAGCGCTTTTGCCAATACTCGTGGCGGTTCGCTTTTCTTCGGCGTTGATAACGACGGCCTTGTCAGAGGTCTGGACGATGTACAGCACGTGTGTGAAGCTATTAGCATACACATCCGTGACCGTATGGACCCGCTGCCCGATGTGGAGATGATTCCGTTAAAGATGGAGGACAAGATGATTCTGCAGGTGAAAGTACACGAAGGCAACTACACCCCATACTATTATGTCGGTGACGGTCAGCGAGTCGCATACGTTCGTAATGGCGAAGAGAGTTTGCCCGCCACGGCGGAGGAGATGGTTCGTCTAGTGCTGAAAGGCTCTAACAGGACGTTCGATTCCCTACGTACGGATTGTAAGACGGAAGATTATTCGTTTGCGTTGCTGGCAAGTACTTTCAGGGAACGCACGCAACAAGAATGGGACAAAAAGTATCTGCAATCGTTCGGGCTTGTGACAAAAGATGGATACCTCACGAATGCAGGAATGTTGTTTACGGACTATTGTGAGCTTAGCCAGTCGAGGTTGTATTGTACTCGGTAGGCGGGACTTGAGAAAGACGATGCTCTGAACGATGCCGAGTATAAGGGGAATATCCTGCTATTGCTGCTTGAAGCGATGAACTTCGTGAAGTCGAGCACGCGCAAAGGGTGGGAAAAGTTACCTGATGGCAGAAAGAATAAGCCGGAGTATGCGGAGAGAGCCGTGCTGGAAGCGTTAGTGAACCATTTCATCCATCGCGATTACACGGTGATGGGCGGCGAGGTGCATTTGGACATCTACGACGACAGGTTGGTAATTACCTCTCTTGGCGGAATGTACAACGGACAAAAGGTGCAAGACCTTGACATTGAAGAGATATCATCTGACAGGCGGAACCCGATATTGGCCGACGTGATGGCTCAGTTAGACTATATGGAGAAGCGGGGCAGCGGACTGAAGCGTATCTGCAATGAGACTCGGAGTTTAGAGTCCTATAAGGAAGACCGGAAACCGAAGTTCAAGTCCTCTTACAGCCACTTTATAACTACCATTTATTCAATGGAGTATGACCCTGCGGTAACCAAGCAGTCATCAAGTGGTAACCAAGTAGAGGGACTAAGTAATGTCCTAAGTAGGGACCAAGTAGGGACTAAGTTGAGATTAAGTAGGGACCAAGTAGAATATTTGCTTACAAGTATGAAACAGGCCTCACCTGCTGCAGAGATTCGGAAATTAATGGGGATGACCAATGCAAGCAAGTTCAAAAAACATTATCTGGATACGCTTTTGGAGATGGGCGTGATTAAGATGACGCAACCCGATTCTCCAAACAGTCCCACACAACGGTATGTGCTCACGGAGGAGGGGCGGAAGCTGCTGGAATGATTCATTGTATCACAGAAAACTCAAAGAGAAAAAATGAAAAAGAAGAGTGTGACAAAAAGTGAAATCATTTTCTTTGTTTGTTTCTTTCTTTTTATCTTGTTATTGCACAACTTTGAGTTTCTCGGACACGCGCCTTTAACGTGGGAAGAAATCAAAAAAGAAATGTGGAAATTCGTTGTCGTTTGTGTAATAGGGTCTTTTATTGTTACATTTGAGATACAAGACTATCTGCGGAAATGATGGAATATTGGATTCCAAATTTTTTTGCTATTCCTTTCCGTGAAGGATAATTGAACAAATTTTCCAGAATCTTCACCTCGTGCATTTTTCAACCCCAAAAAAATGCACCGCCACGATAAGAAGGCGTCATCCTGCTAACCCTTACACCGTGTGTTCATTTTACTAATTGTGCGTATTTTGCTGGTGTTCATTCATTTGCAATGTAATTAAATGAATACAAACAGCTGCAACATTCAGGTGCAAAGAACAACCTTAGTCTTGTCCGGTCTGCGCAAAAAAAAGAGGAACAATGTTCCTCTTTTTTTTTCATCGTTTCATCGTCTCATCGTCTCATCGTCCTTCAAGCACCGCACCGAGTGCCCGTAACACTTATAATCCAAATAGTTGTATCCTTCGGTCTTGAAATCGTATATGGTGCAGCACCAAGCCTCTATTCGGCTGAAATTGTCGGCACTCCAAAAGGCGGTTTGCATACCGGCATGATGATAACCGTTTTCGGTGTAATCTCCAGCTGGAATAGCGTCAAAGCCAACTGTTGCCTTTGGATTAGCCTCGTAGGGCTCCCAAAGTTGGGTGAATGCCTTCATCATCTCGCCTGCGACAGAATGGCCGCCCACAGTCTGGAAAAGCGTTTCCCAGTCACTGTTATCCGGCAGATGCCAACCTTCTGGGCAAATTCCCCTGACTGGTTTCGGAAATGATTTGCTACTATTGTGATGACCGGGAAGGTCCAAAGCCGCAGTCCAATTGTAAAGGAGTCCATAACGGCTGTTGTCTGGAATTGCATAATATGCGGCATATTCCGGCTGGGTGGCGGAAAACACCGGATTTACACGCCAACGATTTCCTGTCGGTGAAGTCTCGCAACGCATGTTCTCCGCCATCCAACATTGTGATCCGATCTGCACGGTGCGATAAGTGTTGCCTTGATGGTCTTTCACAATCGGGGAAGAGGGACAAAAAGAAAAAAACCGCGTTTGATCCGACTGGGCTGAAAGGCCAACATCCCATAGCGTCATCACCAATAAGAAAAGGGTATGTTTCAAAAAATTACAATTCATCCGTTTTATAGAATAAAAATAAGGAATATTGTTGAAAATATTCCTTATGAAAAATTATTTGATGTATTCCAAATTCGGAATTAGTACTTGGTCAATGACTCGAATTTATCCAGGTTCTTGAGGGCGATAGCCGTACCGCGGGCAACGGCGCGCAACGGATCCTCCACCACATGCACAGGCAGCTGGGTGATTTTGTTGAGACGCTTGTCAAGACCACGGAGAAGCGATCCGCCGCCGGCAAGATAGATACCGGTTTTGAAAATATCAGCGGACAATTCAGGAGGAGTCACATTCAACGCCTGCATGACCGCATCTTCAATGGAGTTGATGGAGTTGTTCAGGGCAGCGGCGATTTCCTGATAATTGATCATGATACTGCGCGGGATACCGTGCACCAAGTCACGTCCGAAAACCTGATAGTCGGCCGGCGGATTATCAAGATGCGTGATAGCTGCACCCACGTTGATTTTGATTTGTTCAGCCGTAGGAATACCGATGTCAAGGTTATGCTCGCGACGCATGAACTCCTTGATGTCAGTGTTGAGGCGGTCACCTGCAACCTGCACGGACTTCTTCGACGCAATGGAGCCCAAGGCGATGACAGCCACCTCGCTGGTGCCGCCACCTATATCGATAATCATGTTACCATTGGCATCCAAGACATCAATACCGCTGCCTATGGCCGCCGCCATAGGTTCATAAATCAGACGCACCTCTTTGGCACCCGCCTGTTCTGCAGACTCGCGCACGGCACGTTCCTCCACCTCTGTGATACCTGACGGAATGCAGATAATCATCTTCATGGCCGGGGTAATGAACGAATGCTTGGTGTTGGTCATCTTGATGAATTCACGCAACATCAACTCTGTCGGCTGGAAGTCAGCAATCACGCCATTACGCAACGGACGAACCGTGTATATCTCGCCTGAGGTTTTACCATCCATCATCAACGCCTTTTTTCCCACAGCCACCACAGACTTCGTTCGCGAATCTATGGCAATGATGGAAGGTTCATCCACCACCACCTTGTTTTCGTGCAAAATAACGGTGTTGGCAGTACCCAAATCTATAGCTATCTCTCTAGTAAATAATGAAAACAATCCCATTTTATATCTTCTTTTTATAAACTTGCAAAAATATAAAAATTATTGTGATAATACGATTTTTTGCATAAAAAGTTACATTTTTAGACTTGAGACTTAAGACTTTGGACTTTTGGGGTAATTTGGACACTGCTGTCTTTTACACAGATTTTTTTTACTTTTGCCGTTTCAATTGATAATTTCAAAGTGTTAATAATCAGATTTATGAAAATATTATTGTTCTTGTTGATATACGGTTTGCTTGCACCGAATGACGGAGCGTGGATGTTGCGGCTCTTTTCGTGCAATCGTCCGATGGAAGTTGCGTATGAGGAGCCCACTCCCGACACCCTCACACTGATGTTCATCGGCGATGTGATGTCGCACAGTCCTCAGGTGGACGCCGCACGACTGCCGGACGGCACCTACGACTATGCGCCTTGCTACCGCTTCCTCGCACCGTACATCGCCTCAGCAGACATTTGCATCGCCAACATGGAGGTGCCACTCGCAGGTTCGCCCTACACCGGTTACCCGCAGTTCTCCTGTCCCGACGCGATGATGTCGCAACTCTTCGATGCCGGCGTCGATGTCTTCCTCACCGCCAACAACCACACCTGCGACAAGGGGGCGAAGGGCATCCGCCGCACCGTCCAGGTCATGGACAGTCTCGGCATCCCACACACAGGCACCTGGCTCGACAGCACAGACTTTCAACAGCGCAATCCCCTCATCGTGGAAAAGAATGGCTTCCGCATCGCTGTGCTGAACTACACGTATGGCACGAACGGCATTCCGGCTCCCAATCCTTTTATTGTCAATATGTTAGATTCAACCGAAATCGCCCGTGACATTGCCCGTGCCCACGAACTGAAGGCCGACTACATCGTGGTGATGCCGCATTGGGGTATCGAATACGAGCGGAAACAGAACAAAAAGCAAGAGATTTACGCCAATTACATGTACGAATGCGGTGCCGACATGGTGATCGGCGGACATCCCCATGTGGTGCAGCCCATCACATTGGATAACAAAAACGAATATGGTGTAGCTCAACGCGTTACCGCTTACTCGTTAGGCAATTTCGTTTCCAATCAGCGCAAACGCTACACCGATGGCGGCATTATCGTGAAATGCCAGCTAGTTCGTGATACCAACGGGGTAATTCAAATCACGGATTACGAATACCTGCCGTACTGGGTTTATAAAGGAACATGCCAAGGGAAGTATCAG